>Ga0126335_1000124_pt1 | contig 35976 bp, 21 predicted proteins | sample OlaspJWI45metaG_FD_108409 | JGI IMG/M metagenome (GOLD analysis project Ga0126335, IMG submission 108409) | Marine gutless worms symbiont microbial communities from Oahu, Hawaii - Olavius sp. 1 OAHU.JWI-45 metaG | ecosystem: Host-associated > Annelida > Digestive system > Unclassified | place... | reverse complement strand
TGGTTTCCGCTTGGTCCATGGTATACTCCTTTCTTTAATTGTGCCCGGAATTGAGCAACTAAAGAAGCTATATACCAATTTGAATTTTTTTTCCGCCGCGTAGCGGCTTCGTCCAACAATTGACATAAGGCCAAAAAGAGGGTTTAAAGCAGGGCAATAATGGCTTTTACAGTTTTTCTTCAGGTTTATATGAACATCAGAAAAAACACTTTCTTAGCGCTGAACAGCGGTCTGCTATTGGGGCTGCCCTGGTCTGCCCCGTCTTTGTTCTTTGTGATTTTTATAGCCTGGGGACCTCTCCTGCTGCTGGAAAAGAAAGTCCGACATCACGCTAACCCTTACGCCATATTCAACTACGCTTTTGTCAGTTTTTTGCTCTGGAATATTATTGGCACCTGGTGGATCATGAAGGTCCATTTGCTCGGTGCCGTTTTTATCATCCTTGCAAATTCACTTCTGCAGGCCCTCGTATTCTGGCTGGCAAGCCGTATTCGAACACTTTTGAATGTTCCCCTGCTGTTCCCCTTTCTGCTCATTTGGATGGGGTATGAGCATTTTCATCTATCCTGGGACCTTGCCTGGTCCTGGCTCAATCTGGGCAACTCACTGGCCACAGCGCCAAAGCTTATCCAATGGTACGAGTTTACCGGTGTTCGGGGTGGAACGCTCTGGATCATACTGACCAACTTTGCGGTTTTGAAAGTGTACGAGACTTATCGCGAAAAAGGCCCAGGGTCCATTGGTCAGGCAGGCGCAATAACGCTGCTGCTCTTTTTAATCCCCATCGCCGCATCCTATTTAATATTCCTTAATTTTCAAGAGAAAGGAGAAACAGTAAATATAGCCCTGATTCAACCCAATCTAGATCCGTATACGGAAAAATTTGACCCGGATAATTATGCCCGGCACGTGGCGGAGTTTTTCAGTACAGCTGATGCGATTGTCGATAGTGAAACCCAATTTTTGCTCGGTCCTGAAACTCTGATTGTTCAGCAGATTGATGAAAGAGACCCTGAAGCATCGATCTACTACCGCCAGTTATTGGAATTTCGAAAAAAATATCCACAATTGAATATACTCCTGGGCGTTCACAGCTACCAGAAACTCAGCAATGAAAACATTCCCCCGGGAAGTCGTTTCAACAGCCAGGAAAACTTTTATTACGCGGCCTTCAATACCGCGCTTTTTCTGCCATCGGGCTCTGGACCTGTACCCCAGTTCTACCACAAAACCAAGTTAGTGCCTTTATTCGAGCGCGTACCCTTTGTTCAATATCTGAGGTTTTTAGGGGAATACGCCATAGAGCTGGGCGGATACATTGGCACCTACAGTTCTCGTCAGGAGAGTACTACTTTTGTTTTGCCTAACGCTTCGATTGGCATACTGCCTATTATCTGCTACGAATCCATATTCGGTCCGTACTGCTCCCGGCACCTTTCCAAAGAAAGCGGCTTTATCTGCATGATCACCAACGACGGATATTGGAAAAATACGCCGGGCTATTTACACCACTTTAATTTCAGCCCGGTTCGGGCCATCGAAAATCGGCGAGATTTTGTTCGCGTTGCCAATACAGGCATTTCAGCGCTGATTAATGCCAGAGGCATGGTCGTCGCCAAGACTGCCTGGTGGGAAAAAGCAACCCTCAAGGGAAGGATTCAACTTCGCCCGGGGCAAACTTTTTTCGCGCGACGTGGAGATTACCTGGGCCGGACATCTTTGGTATTCGGGGGATTTTTGGTTTTGTACGCAGGCATACGAAAGTGGAAAAAATCCGGACCAAGCGTTGAAATGTAATGATTTACACTCTCTGATTTGGATCGGGTTTTGAAGACTGAACCCTCGAATTGGGAATTTTAGGGGCCCATGTTATTATGCAAATCTCAAAGCTATTTCAAAAATCGCATAATAACATGGGCGTTCACAATCGCATTTATTCTATGTTCAGATTAATAATGTAAGTTCACCATCGATAATCAATTAGAAACGCATAATTTCATGGCCGTTCCAAATAGCCCCCCAGGTCGCTGCATCTCCAAAATCCGCCATTTCCGGCTGATTTCAGGCTAATACTTTTCGATCATGGGGGGACCATAAATGTTTGACAGCTCTAAGCGTTAACAATTACCTGAAACGATGACGATAAAAATTCAATGAGCGGCTGATTGCCCGCATTATTGGTTTTAAAAGACTGCTTTGAGCGGATCACACGTGATTCCACCGGCTTTGCGGGAGGTCATTGAATGCCGGATTGACATTATGAACCTTTTTCTGTAGGTCTTTATTGGATAGTGACCCTGTGGCCGTATCGCCGCACCTGTCACGGCACAATATGTCGTTATACATCCCCATCCTTTCACCGGTTGACAAGCCGATCTAAATCGATGACCGATGAATCGATCGGCATTGCCATTTCGGGAATAGTTACTTCTACAGAGTTGATGAAAATAAAGAATAACATAGCCAAAATTCCCACATTCGAACGGAACCATTATGACAAAAGAAATACGGCAGTACCCTTCCAAACCGGATAAGGTCTATTTTTTCGGCACCTGCGTTCTCGATCTGATTTACCCCGATGCCGGCATCGCGGCCATTCAACTTCTGGAAAGGGAAGGCCTGGAAGTTATTTTTCCCCAGGACCAGTCCTGTTGCGGTCAACCGGCCTTCAACTCCGGTTTTCCGGATGAAGCCCGACAAGTGGCCCGGAAACAGATCCGTGTTTTTCACCGGGATTATCCCATCGTCGTTCCTTCCGGCTCCTGTGCCGGGATGATGAGATGCCATTACCCGGAACTTTTCGAGGGGACCGAACTTCAGGCGGCCGCCAAAAAGTTTACCGGACGAGTATTCGAGCTGACGGAATTTTTGACCCGCGTACTACAGGTAAAACTCGAAGACCTCGGAGCCCCCATGCAAGTGACCTGGCACTCCTCCTGCCATGCGCTGCGGGAGATGGGCGTCATCGAAGATTCCAAATCGCTTCTACGGCAGCTGATAAATGTCGAACTGGTCGAACTTCACAACGAAAAAGAGTGCTGCGGTTTCGGCGGCACCTTTTCCGTTAAACATCCGGAAATATCCGGCAGCATGGTGCGTGACAAGATCGACGACATCCAGGCCACCGGGGCGCCGGTGGTCATCTCGGGGGATTGCGCCTGCCTGCTCCACATCACCGGGGCAGCCGAGAAACGAAAGCTGCCGGTGAAGGGACGACACATTGCCGAATTCATTTGGGAGAGAACCCATGCTTGAACAGACAGCCTTCAACTTCAAAAAAAACATCTCCAAAGCCCTTGGGGATGGCCAGCTGCGCGCCAATCTAAAGTCGGCCATGGACGGCCTGAAAGCCAAACGGCTTAACGTCTTTGCAGATGACGACGAACTTCAACAGCTCCGAATTCTCTGCAACGCCATCAAGAAAAGGGCCCTCAGCCGGTTGCCGCAGCTCCTGGAACAGCTGGAAGAAAAGTGCACCCAAAACGGCATCCAGGTTCACTGGGCCGAGACCACCGACGCGGCCTGCCGGATTGTCCTCGACATCATGAAACAGCACGGCGCCTCGCGGTTGTTGAAGGGTAAATCGATGGTGTCCGAGGAGATGCACCTCAATCAATACCTGCAAAAGAAAGGCATCGAAGCCATCGAGACCGATCTGGGTGAATTCATCATCCAATTGGACGGCGAACCCCCTTCCCACATCATCGTACCCGCCGTGCACAAGAACAAGGATCAGATCGCCAAAACCTTTCACGAGAAGATTCCCGGTGCGCCCTACACTGAAGTGGTGGAGGAGCTCAACAGCATCGCCAGAAAAAACCTGCGTCAGAAATTTTTCGAAGGCCAGATCGGCCTGAGCGGTGTCAACTTTGCCGTGGCCGAAACCGGCACCCTCTGCCTGGTGGAAAACGAAGGCAACGGCCGCATGTGCACAACGGTACCGCCGGTGCACGTTGCCGTGATGGGGATCGAAAAAGTGGTTGAACGAATGGAGGAAGTCCCGCCGCTGCTGCGCCTGTTAATCGGGTCGGCCACCGGGCAGCTGATCACCACCTATGTCAACATGATCACCTCCCCACGCAAACCGGGCGAGAAGGACGGCCCCAGGGAAGTTCACCTGGTCTTGCTGGACAACGGTCGCTCTAAAATTCTGGCCGATGCTGAGCTGCGCCAGACCCTTTACTGCATCCGCTGTGGGACCTGCCTCAATCACTGCCCGGTCTACACCCGATTGGGCGGCCACGCTTACGGATTCGTCTACCCGGGACCCATCGGGAAAATACTGACTCCCCAAATCGAGGGGCTGGATGCCGCCGGCGAGCTGGCCACGGCCTCCACCTTGTGCAATGCCTGCGAAGAAGTCTGCCCTGTGATGATCCCGATTCCGCGCCTGATTCGCAGGATGCGCACCGAAAGCTACGCCAAAGATTCTTCCGCCACCGTCACGGGCCACGGCTGCAAGGCCAATTTGATGGAGTCGGCCGCCTGGAAGATGTGGGCAAAAATGAACACCAGCCCATGGTTGAATTCGCTGAATTCAAGAATGTTGGGTCTTGTGGGCGGTCTTCTGCCTAAAGCCGGACCGCTCAAGGCCTGGACGAGCGTGCGATCGAAGCCGAAATTCGCCGCCAAATCCCTTCATCAGAGGGTTAAGGAAAGAGGGGTGAACCGTGAGTAGCGCCGCCAGAGATCGAATAATGTCTAACATACGTGCGGCCGCAAGCGCCGCCAGCGAAGCGCCGGCCACGGCCTGCCTGCCCATCGCAACTTACGGCCCGCAGGAAAAAATCGAACGCCTGAAGTCTTTAATGGAAGCCGTAAAAACGGAAGTCCACGTGGTCTCGAAAAAAGACTGGCCGACCGCCGTCAAATCGGTTCTCCAGCCGCGGAAGCTGAAGACACTGCTGTACGCCCCCGAAACCGCCCTCGGACCGGAGTTGGAGACGGCCTGGCAGAACGATTCCGAAGGGCTGCCCGAGCTGGTTGTCTACGAAGGCGACATCGAGTCCTTCAAAGAGACGCTTTTTCAGACCGATGCCGCGATTACCACCACCGTCGGAGCCATCGCCGAAACCGGTGCGGTGGTGCTCTGGCCGGATTCCACAGAGCCGCGGCTCATGTCACTGGTGCCCCCGGTTCATATCGCCGTGGTGGAATCCGCCGCCATCTGCAATTCCTTCTGCGAGATTATCCAGACGCAACGTTGGCCGGAAAGGATGCCCACCAATGTGATTCTGGTCTCGGGACCGTCCAAGACCGCCGACATCGAAATGACCCTGGCCTTCGGCGTGCATGGTCCCAAGGAGTTGATCGTATTCATACTGAAGTAAAATACAGAATGTGACGATTGCGGTAGATCGACAGTAATATTTCGTGTATTTTAATTTTATCAACTCGAAACATGTTAAGTTCAGGGAGTTGGAATATTTTTGGGTACGCCCATGTTATGGTGCAAATCTCAAAGCTATTTCAAAAAATCGCATAATAACATGGGCGTTAACAATCGCATTTATTCTATGTTCAGATCAATTATGTACGTTCACCATCGATAATCAATTAGAAACGCATAATTTCATGGCCGTCCCCAAAACTTTCCCATCGGAAACAACGATTTGTGGATTGCTGCGCACGCCAAAGCGGCCAAACTTACGCTGATAACCAACAACGAACGAGAGTTTCAACGGGTAAGCGGGTTGAAGGTCCAGAATTGGGTTGGCTGATACTTTTTCGTAGGAATTTCCTGCAAGTCTGCCGTTTTGCAAAACTTGCATAGCAATGCTGTGACCTGCTTTTCACTGCGATTCTCTTTGCGAACGTTCAAAGCTCGGCACACATGAGTCAGCAAACCATTCAGGACTTGCGATCAGCGGATAGTGCCCATTGCGAAACCCCAGGCTGATCGACACCTGTGTTTATCCAACTGTTTCACGTCTCGCTGCTTTACGCCGAAGCCGGGCTTTCGCCTCCAGGCAGGGCCGCTGCGATAGGACCTTGCCGGTTTTCATCCGAAAACTCCGGTTTGGGCTCGTATTTAATTCGACTCAAATCGGAGATGATGTTGAGCGTTTTGACCGATGCCATCTCCAGGCTGTCGACGATCTGGCCGGTAGTCGATGTCAGCTTGGCGTGAAAAAGCAGCAGCGGAATGGCCGACATCAGCCCGAAGGCGGTGGTGTTCATGGCTACCGAGATACTGGCCGACAGCAGATCGGCCTTCTCGGCCGGATTGGCGTTGGCCACCGCGGTGAAGGCCTCGATCAGCCCCATGATGGTGCCCAGCAATCCCAGCAAAGTGGCGATATTCGACAGCAGGGCCACGTACGGGGTGCGCTTTTCCAGTTGCGGGATGATCTCCATCATGCTCTCTTCCATGGCGATCTCGATGTCTTCCCGGCGTCGGACCACCCCCTGGCGCGCCAGGCCCATGCCCAGCATCTGTGATATGGTGGATTTGTCCTTGCCGGTTATTGCCTGGGCTTTTTCCAAATCGCCTTTGGCCAGCATCGGATGCAGCACATTCCACATTTTGCGGTTCTTGCTCCGGATAAGGCTCAATTGGCACCAGCGTTCGAGCGCAATGCCCATGCCGGCCAGAAATACAAACAAAATGGGGTACATGAACAATCCTCCCTTTTGGAAGAACCCCACGAATGACGTCAATGAGTAGAATTCCATTATTTTCCTCCTGAAATGTAAGCAAAAGTCAAATTCAGGTGATAACCTGGATATTTCACGCCGTGCTTCCTCCTGCAGGTGCCCGTTTGCTAAGCAGCCGGCAGAAAGTCGATCGGGTACAATATGGTGATCTTCGGCACGCCCTCTTTGGGGCCGAAGTTAAACCGGTTGATGCGTGCAACAATCTTTTCGACCAGTTCGTCTGATTTCAGATCGGTGGACTCCACCTTGCACAGCGACACCGCACCGTTGGTTTCGATGATTATTTTCAACAGCATTGTCCCGCGCAGGGTCGGGTCCTTGCGCAATGCCCGGTTGTAGATCCGGTAAAGCGCCGCCTTGTATCGATCGAAGACGATCTGGATTTCCTCGTCCGTTCGGCCCGGTCCGGGTCCATCGCTTAGCGGTCGCGCCGATTCGGTCACGCCCCCAATACTGCTTGCCACTCGGGCAAAGCCCACGCCGGACCCTTTGCCGCCGCCCTCGCCGATACCACTGTTGCCGATCCGGTTGCCGTTGCCGTAACCGATATTGCGGCTGATCCCGGCATGGGTGATGCCGCCACTGGATCCGCCCTTGGCCTGCATGGCCACCAGCGAGCGCTGGGCCACGGCCCGTCCTGCCGCCCGCGGGGTTTTTTTGCTCAAGCGGGCCTCCGTGCCGAGCTTGGCCACCGGTGTTTCTTCTATTAGATCCGCAAATGCGCTCTTGAAGGCCAAAACACCGACGCGCTGGACCTTTTTACGCGCTGCCGCGGCATCTCCGCCACTCTTGGCGGCCACCTGGGACGGTTCCGGCGCCGGGGATTTGACTTTCGGCGCTTCTTCCGTTTTTTTCTTTTCAGGTGCGGGTTTGGATTCATCCACGGTCTTCTGGAGCTCCTCCGGGGGCTCCTGCGCCACCGGCTTGGGTGGCGGCGCCGGCATGGGCGGCTCTTCTTTGACCAGCCTGGCCAATCGTTCCGGTATTTCTACCATGGTGACCGTATAGTCCGGTACCGGTACGTTTACCATCGGAACCAGTGAACCAAAGACAAGGCAAATGAGCATTGCCACCAGAATCGCTCGTCGGAAGTGTGTCTCGCTCTCGGCCTGCTTGCTCCAGGGCATGACCATCGTTCGAGGAGTTACAGCAGAGATCTCCCGCTCAATCACAAACTCCTCCCGGCGGTGTTCCTCGCGCTCATAGGCTTCCTGGGCTTCCTCATAAAGGCAGGCCAGTTCTTCGTTGCGCTGATCGACCTGCCACTGCAAATGGGCCTGATCCTCCCGAATCCCGCAGATCTTCTCCTCGAAATGGGCCACGCGGCGCCGAACCCGCTGCAGGTGTCCGGCGGCATCCACTTCGTCGGGGATTGATTTCCAGAAAAGCTCTCCGGCATTCAGCTCGTCCAGCTTATCGAGCGCATCGCAGACATTCAGCAGCGCATCGAACCGCTGTCTGGCGTTGGTATACTTTTCAAGCTCAGTCGTTACAGCGCCCCACCGTTCCTCGTACATTTCACGCAATTCGAGGACTTTTTGAATCTGTGCGTTGAGCGGTGCCAATTCTTGTTCCAGTAAAGAAGTCATTACGGCTATTCCATTATCCCTGTTCGGATTTCTGAATAACGGCAAGGGAAATTTTACCGTATCCGGAGCCCGTGCAGGTTGACATTATTTTTTTAAGTACTTGAAACGGTATCTTTTTGTCTGCAAGGATGGTGACCTCCTTGCCTTCAACGACCTTCTTGGTGCTGAGGCCGATGATATTGCGTTCCAGCAGTTTCAACCGGTCGGTTATCTGCGCAACCGTCTCCGCCTTTGCGTCCAGCAGTTCGGAGGTGGTCATTACGGCCTTGCCCTGCACCAACACCGTTTCCGGGCTGACTATGATCACTATGGTTTCGCGCGGCTTGGTCTCGACCACCGAATTGGGTAGTTTGATTTGTTTGGGGGCCTCCAGAACTTCACCGCCGGCGGAGTGGAACAGAAGAAAGAAAACCAGAATGGTGAAGACATCCATCAGGGAGGTCAGGTTCAGACCGGTGATCTTTTTCTTGTTGCGCTCCATTCGTCTGATGCGTCTGCTGTTTCTCATGGTGCATCTCCTATGGATATGTCGGGGAAAAGAACGATTTTCTGCGCTTCGTCGCTGCCGTCTTCACGAATTTCGGCGCCGCGCACGGCATCCATGATCTGAATCAGATAGTCGTAGGCGATCTCCGGTTCGAGCAAGACCGTTGCGTCTTCTTTATCGGGATAGCTGGCTTTCAGGCGCGTGAGTATCTGCGAGAGCATTTCCATATCGTATTGATCGTCTTTTTTCGGAATCGCCGCCTCCACGGAATGCCCGTTGGCGATCTCCAGTCCCGCTTTGCGCACGATCACTTCGATCGAAAAGTTCGGCGTGTCGGCAGCCGCAGCGCCCGCGCTGGTGGGAACGCTCAACTCCATGATGGCCACCCGCGAAAATACAGCGCTGATGAGCAGAAATGGTATCAGCACCACCATCAGGTTCAGAAAAGTGGTCACATCCAGATGAGGGGTTTCCTGCATCCGCCTTTTTCTTAGTTTTCGTCTACTCATGATACGCTCGCTTCTAACTGGCGCTTGGCGAAATTAGAGATGGTATTGAGCGCCTTTACCGATGCCATCTCCAGGCTGTCGATGATCTGGCCGGTGGTCGATGTCAGCTTGGCGTGAAAAAGCAGCAGCGGAATGGCCGACATCAGCCCAAAGGCGGTGGTGTTCATAGCCACCGAGATGCTGGCCGACAGCAGATCGGCCTTCTCGGCCGGATTGGCGTTGGCCACCGCGGTGAAGGCCTCGATCAGCCCCATGATGGTGCCGAGCAATCCCAGCAAAGTGGCGATATTCGACAGCAGGGCCACATACGGGGTGCGCTTTTCCAGTTGCGGGATGATCTCCATCATGCTCTCTTTCATGGCGATCTCGATATCGTCGCGGCGCCGGACTGCACCCTGGCGTGCCAGGCCCATGCCCAGCATCTGCGAGATGGTGGACTTGTCCTTGCTGACCATCTGCCGCGCCTTGTCGAATTCGCCCTTGAGCAGCACCGGTTGGAGCGTTTTCCACATCCCCTGGTTGGCGCTGCGGATGCGATTGAGCTGAATCCAGCGCTCGACCGCAATGGCCAGGCCCACCGCAAACACCAGCAAAATGGGATACATGAACAGCCCTCCCTTTTGAAAAAACGACACCATTGAATAGAAAAATTCCATCATACATCTCCTTTTTAGCGTGGCTATTGTGCGGTGCTTAATTGATAAAACTCCAGCTGCCGCTTGAAAACATCCCGATCCACCGGTACGTCGCCTTCGTTGAGCAACGTGTTCAAGCTGGTCTCCACACCGATCTCCGAACTTTTCCAGGGTACGATATACAAAGACTTCGGGGCTTCATCGTTTCCGACGATCGACATACCGGACATCTCCTTGGCATCCTGCTCCTTATCCGTTTCCGCATCCTGGGCTGTGGCCATGGCAGCCATCAGCAGTACCACCAACAGGCAAACGAATTTGCGAACCATGCTTCCTCCTCTTTGAAAACCATTGGTACTAAGAAGTTCATAAATGAATTGTCTGCGTACTCTGCGTCTCTGCGGTGAATACATTCTATGAAAGAATGTTTGCCGCATCGGTATTAGCGTTGCATCCGATTGCGTAATTCCGTTATCCACAATTGAACCTGCTTATCTTCCGGCTTTTTGCGGCTGTAAATCTCGTAATGCTGCAGGGCGCACTGCAAATCATTGAGATACAGGTCACACAGAATTCCCAGATTTCGGTGCACCGGATCGTAATCCGGAAACCGGGTCAGTGCTGTTTCGTACATCGCCCGGGCTTGATCAAAACGTCCGGTCTGACGGTAAATCAGACCGTATTCATTGCAGGCCACCGGATGCCCGGGAACCAGATCCAGGGCGGTTTTCAGATGCGCCTCGGCCTGCGCCAACCTGTCGAGGCGTCGATAGGCGATGGCAAGGTTGATATAGGGCGCCGTAACCCCCGGTGATTGGCCGATGACTTTTTCCAGCAACTCGACGGCCTGCTCGTATTGCGCCTTATCGAGCATGGCCACTGCGCGCTGGAAGTCTTTGCGCGCCGCCTCGTCGACCCGGGCAACCTCGGTGATGACAAATCCCTGGCGGCCGTCGGAAAGTGGCGCCACCGTGGGACCCTGAAGCCCGGGTGTCGGAACGACCGGCTTCGGCGCGAGCGCCGTGCCGGTGATACAGCCGGCCAGAGCCGGCAGCATCAGCGCCAGGACCGCCCAGCGGGCGACCATTTGCGATTTTTGCCTTCGCGGCATTTGCAGCTTCATCGGTTTCATTGCACTGCGTCCTTTCGATCGTAGTTTTCGCCATGCACCGCGGCTTCCGGGGCAGCACCGGGCGCTTCGGCATGCTGCCCAGATCGGCCGGTCGCGGTAGACCCGGTTTCTTCTGCCGGCGCTGCAGGATCGGCCTGCGTATTTGCCGCGGGCTCTTCGACCTGCCTGGTCGCCGCGGGGCGGCCTTTGGTTGCGGATAAAGCAGGCGCGGGCATTTGCGCACTCTGGATTTCGAAAATATAGGTCTCCAGCGAACCGATGACGGCGCTGGCTTGCTCCGGTTTATCGAAGCGGGCGGGCAGGAACACGGTCAGTTTCTGCAGACTTTTTTCAATCCACCGGTTGTAAACCCCCCTGGGGATGAGCTCGAGATTGCTCTGGTGGACTTCGATGGCTTTTTCTTCGAATGGATAGGCCTGATCTTCGATAGCCAGTTCGTACTGTTCCAGTTCCAGCGGGCTGAGGCCTTGCGGACGCTCCGAGGTCATCAGGGCCTTGCTGAAGTGGTCGTAAATTTCGGCCAGATAGAACGTCGCCGCGGCCGTAAATTCTCCCAGCTCATACGCCATGAGCCGGCTGAATTGCTGCACTGCCGTCTTCATCAGGCTGCGCTTTTTGAGCAGGTTCGGTTTGAAGGGTTGCACCAGCCTGACGGCCGTGAACTGCTCGAAACTCGACTCGGCCAGCACCAGGGAGGCTTTGGCGGCAAGATAGCGGGTTCGCGGGGTTTGGGCGCTTCCGGCAGCAGCGTCGATGGCCACGATCCGCCGGAGCTCTTTGAGATAGGCCGGACGATCGTTTTGCTCCTTGAAAATGTCGGCGATCTTATCGCGCGTCTCCAGATTGATTTCCACCGGCTGCGGGAAGTACCCGACATAACGCTGATACACCGCAAGTGCCCGCAGGCGCTTGCCGTCTTCGGCGTACAGCTGGCCCGCCAGCAAAAGGGCCTCGCGCCGGATCTCATCGTCCCGGGACTGTTTTTCGATGCGCTCGTATTCACCGGCCGCCAGGGAGAGCCGGCCGTCTTCCCTATAAACATAGGCCAATTTTTTGGTCACCTCGGGCTGCAACGCGTGGTCGGGGAAGCGCTGCCGAAATTCACTCAGAACGGCGGCCGCTGCCTGCCAGTCTTTGAGCTGGATCAAGGCTGCGGCGCCGTCGTATTGGGCTGTGGGCCTGATTTTCGAGTCCGGTGCCACGCGTCCCACCCGCAGAAAGTGGTTCGCAGCCAGCCGAAAGTCCTGGGCGGTTCGGGCCTGTTCGCCCTGTTTGTAAATCGATGCCGCCAGATTATCGAAAAGTCCGCTGCGTGACCTGTCATCGTCGGGCAGCAGGCTCAGCACTTTGAGGTAGGCATTTTCGGCCTGGCTGTAGCGCTCGAGTTCATAGGACGAATGGCCGACCACCAGCCAGGCGGCGCGGACGACGACAACCTCTGCGCCGGGAAATACCGCAATCAGCTTGCTTGCGGCGGCCAGGGCCCGGTCATACACCTTCATGGCATAAAGATCGTCTGCGGCCGCACCGAGGACGATGGCCGCCTTCTCGTGGTTCGGGAAGCGGTCGGCAAACTTTAACGAAATGCGTACAACCTCCTTTTTGACCGCATCTTTTTTCTCCGGTGCAATGGCGGCCAGATGCTCCCGGTAGGCATACACGGCTGCGTAGCCGGACCGGGAGGATTTTTCATGGGCCGGGTAGCCATAGGCGGTCTTTTCGTATTCTACAGCGGCGGCACCGAAGGAGCGGTTTTCCAGCAGCAGATCGGCCAGCTGGTAGTTGATGCCCGGTGTTTCCCTGTCCGCCGGAAACGAGCTCAAGTACTGCCGGTACCAGAGCAGCGCCTCTTTGAAATGGGCCGGCTTGTCTGCGGCCTTCTGCGGCTGCTGGTAGCTGGCGTGGTAATGGTTGGCCAGGTCCGTCAGGTTGGTCTTCAGGTAATTCAGGACGTCGCGACGGGCGCTGGGCACAAAATGCTTCCAGTAGGCGGTCTTCAGGCCGTAGGTCGTGGCAAATGATTTTTTGGCTTCCAGGACCAGGCTGGGAAATCCGCCGGCGGTGTGAATTTCGATCACCCGCATCTGGAAATTCGGCGCCAGCTTGTGGAACGGGTTCCGGCTCACGAAGGCGTTGTAGGTGGCGCTGGCATCGGCGTAACGGCGCTTGTCGAAGTAAAACTCGCCCAGATTGCGGTACACGCTGTCTTCGTAGGTGCGGTTGCCGTGACGGGAGAAGTACGCTACCACCACCGGCGGACCGCCGAGGTTGGAAAAGCCCAAACTGATGACCCGAAAGGTGTCATCGGTGCGCTTGCGCTCCGGCTCGTCGGCGGTCTGTTCGAAGTTGTATCCGGTTGAGACCTTGTGATCCAGCAGCGCAATGAATCGATGCAGCGCCTCTTCATAGAGCTCCTGCTTGTAGTACGTCCAGCCCAGTTTATGCAGGGCCAGCCCGTAGTAAAACGAGCCGGTGCCGATCTTTACGATGCTGGCGTAGGCCTCTTCGGCATCCAGGAAACGCTTGCGCACGAAGAAGTACTCCGCGCGCCGGAACTGCACTTCGTCGATGTAACGCGAACGGGGATATTCGCGGACCATGCGGTCCATGACTTCCATGGCTTCCCGGGTTCGACCCAGCTCCTCGTAAGCGCGGGACATCTGGTATAGCACCTGGTCATTACGCTCGTATCCGGGGTGATCGTCGAGCAGTTTCTGGTAAAGCGCGATGGCTTCGCGGGTGCTGGCCCGATCGAGGTCGTCCGCGCTTTCGGCGTTTATTTGCTCTGGGGTCACGGCGACCGGCTGACTTCGGGTTGCCCGCCTTTCAAAGTCGGTCTCGGATTCCTCATAGGCCGGATCGGGCGCTGCGGCCGGACCCGGGGGCCGGGGGCTGATCGCCGAACGCTGCAGACGCGCCATGCCCTGCGGAGAGGGCCGCGCTGCCGGCTTTGCCTGCCCGGCCGGCACACTACCCCCGGGAAGGGTGCCGTATTCCTTATCGATCTTCAGGTCGGCCAGGCGGCGCATGGCCTCGGGTGCCAGCTCGCTGTCAGGCATCTCTTCGAGGTAGCGCTGGTAACTTTGCATGGCTTTATCGAGCCCGCCTTCGATTTTTGCTTCCTTGATTTCGACATGCATCTGGCGAAGCCTCGCAATCGTATCCTTGTCGCCGGTCGTTTGACAGGCGATCAGCACCATTTGCAATGCCAGTATAAAAAGCCGGGTCCGGTTCATTTGCGCAACCTCTCCTGGGTCTGGTCCCTGACGGCGCGATCATAGCTGTCCGCCATGGCAAATCGCGCTTTGATCTGAAATTCGGTCAGCCGCTCGCGGCGCCTGGAAAGCTCGCTGACCGCCATGGTTTCAAGCATGTGGCCCTGGCGCGCCATCAACTCTGTCACGGTTGCGCCGGCCTCCCGGATCCGGGATCGCAGCCGGTGGATCCCATCTTCGTACCCCCTGTAGCTCTGGGTGGCGGCCTGGCGGGAGCGCACAAAGGCGTTGTAGCGCTTTTTGGCATCACCGACTTCGCGATTGAGCTGGTGAAGGTGTTTGTGGGCCTCGGTGAAGCGCCGGTCATAGTCCGTAACCATGTTCCATTGCACCAGCCCCCGCAAACGCCGGATGCGGGCCTTGATCTGTTTGGCAACGGCTGTGCCGTCGGTGCGCACCCGCTGTTCCAGCGGCGCGATCCGCTCCAAAATAATGCGCTCGTCCGAAGTCGCCAGGTAATCGGGTCTCGGCATCACCAGCATGGCCTGCAGGCGTTTTTCGATCCGGTCCCGTTGCTGCAGGCGCAGGCGCAGCTGCGAGTCGAGTCGCCGGAAATGCCGATCGATGCCGGGAAGCAGCGGCTCGTAATAGGATCGCCGTCGCTCGATGATCTCCTCGAAGGCGTCCAGATCGGTCTGCCAGGCCGCCAGCTTCTTGCGCAGCTCGTTCAGGTCGAGATAGTTTTTCAACGACTCCTGAAAATCGTGGGAGGCCATCAGTTCCAGCAGGTAATAGGTTTCGGGGGTTTGCGGGAGCTTGCGCAGTTTGACGACCCAGTTGGTATCCTGTTTGAGTTCCTCCCGCACCAGGGCCTGCAGAAAGTGACCTTCGCGGATGCGCTTGATCGATACGCTGAGCTTGTCAATTTCGGTGCCGAACTTCTCCAGCGCGCTGCCATACAGCAAAGCCGCTTTGCTGTGCACGTTCAGCTTGCCGTAGGCATAGGGAACGGCCAGCATGGCTTCCTGCACGTCAGGATCCGTTACCTGCCGGGTCACCAGGATGCTCCAGGGCACCAGGGCTCTTTCGAACCGGTTCTGATAGGCATCCGCCCATCCCGAACCCAGCAATGCCCGATTGGAGAAGGGGCCCTTCAAACGCAACCGCTCCAGCAGCTGCCTGGCCCCGTCGTAATTGCGTTCTTCCAGCAGTTTGGTGCCCAGGACCAGATTGGATTTGTCTTTGATTGCCAGGGTGAGCGGTTTATCAGTGTCGATCTGACCGGCAAGGTCGAGATACTGGCGTCCCTCCTGCTTTTTGCCGTCCCGGAGCAGGGCGATGCCGAGATTGTAGGTGGCAAAGCCTTCCAGGCTTTGGACATGCTGGAGATCTTTCAGAACCCGGGCGGCCTCGGAAAAACGGCCGTTGGTCATAAGGATTTGAGAACGCAGAAAAGCCAGGTCCTCGCGTATGCCGGGCGGCACGTCGCCCTGGATCCGCTCCAGGGCAAAGAACGCGTTGAGCGGCTGGTCTTTCTGAAAGTAGATCCTGGCCAGGCGGTAGATGGCCTCGTTGCGCACCGGTTCGGCCACGTTGCCCTCGATGACGGCCGTGATGGCCCGGCCGGCACGCAGGTGCATCCGGTAGGCCAGCTCGAAATCACCCACGGCAAACTCGGCCTGGTTGATGTGGAAGTAGAGGCTGTCGAGTTTGGGTTCATCGAGCCCGTGGTGCTGCGCCAGTTCGGTGTCGAGCCGGGCGATCGAATCGAACCAGTCCTCCTGAAAGGCGTAGTACAGCGCCTCGCCAAAATAAAGATCCTTCAAGGCCTTCGGTGACGCGTTGCCCGCTTTTACCGGAGTCGCGGCAACCACCAGAGCTGTCAGTAAAACAAGTGACCTGACCATGGGCTACCGATCCTTAAACGCGATGTTATTTGCAGCCAACGAAATCTCCACGATTTTGGGACCCACATCCTTTTCGACGTTGAACCGCCCGGTTTTACGCAAATCGGCGCCGCCCGCCGATTTGCCGGTCACAGCCACCTGCAGGTCATGCCGGCCGGTGCGGATATTGCCGGTGTAGATACGCTGCACACCTCCCTTGCGCAGGGCTTCGAGTTCCTTGAAGGTGTAGATGTGATGGGCGACTGGCTTGCCATCCAGTTGGATCTCGACGGCATCGAGACGAAATGTTTCACCGTCGGCCAGGGAGGCAAAGACCGCCACCTGCGTGTTGGACGGATAGAGCAGCTTCTCCTCGAGCTGATTCAGTTGCGCCGCAATCGACAGGACGTCGGACTTGATTTCCTGAACCTGTTCATCCAGTCCCTTGATCTGTTCGCGGGAGACTTGTTGCCCAAAAGCAGCAACACCCGATCCGAGCAACAACAGTCCGATAACGACGACTTTCAACCGGTAAAGCATGGTAACCTCCTCATAGGCGTTGATCGATTTCTTTTCGTCCGGCATCCTTGCGGGCGCTGGTCGGCAGGCTGCCGGACCTACATCTTTCCGACCAAATTGATAAACAGACCCTGGTGATCGTAATCCAGCTGGGTCAGATCATCTGAAAAATCACTGAAATTGTATCCGACCCCTAACTTGAGATGATTGCCCAGGTGGCGGTAGACCGCCACCAGCACGCCGCTGCGGCTGTCCTGTGCATCGGGCAGATCCAACCGGCGCAGTTCGGCCAGTACGTCCCAGCGGTGGACGAAATGCCAGTCCGCGCGCAGCACATACAGGTGGGCGCGGCTGTCGAAATATTCAGGCGCCTCTCGATCCAGGGCGAGCTGACCGAAACGATAGGCGTATTTGCCGCCCACGGTCCAGCGCGGCGTCAGGTCAAACATGACATCCACCGATCCGATGTGACTGCGCTGGAGGACACCCGAATCCGTGCCGGCGGATTGCTCGGCCGGCGGGACATTGTAAAAGTAGGTGTACTTAAGCAGCGCATTCAGGCGGTCATTTGCCACCGGACGATACGCGCAGCCCATAACCGCCTCGGTAAACTCGCCGTCAAAGGACGAGCCCAGCGAGCTTTCGCTGCGGCTGACATTGAATCTGCCGATGAGCCGCCAGTCGGGCGACGGCTGGTACTTGAGGCTGTTTTTAAACAGCCAGCTGGTGCGTTCGGAAAAGCTGGTATCCGGCTGCTGGGTATTGTCGATCCGATACTCCAGGGCGCTGGCGATCTTCAGCCGGTCGAACCCGTAACCGGCACTTGCGCCCAGGGCTTTTATCTCGATTTCGGCCGCGGTCCAGGGATCCGTCAGGGTGCCGAAATCGAAGTTCGCGCGAAAATTGAAGCGGTCGAAGGGCGCCAGCTCCACGCCGGAGGCATGCATCAACCCCGAAGGCACGTCGCCGTGCGTATAGCGCTCCTCGAGGTATACGCTGGCACTGTCCGAATACCGCGTGCGGATGCCGGAGGCCATGTTGCCCTTCCGGGCGCGCAGCCCATTGTCGGTCCGCTCGTTTTCCAGGGTATATTTGCTGTAGAGCGTGGTCCGGTCGGAATACAGGTAATCGGTCTGCAGCAGGCCGCCCGGGCCGAGATTTCCTCCGGAAACCTCCGCAACGGCATTGAACCGGTCGGTCAAACGCAAGCTGCCGCCGGCACCGATCCGGTTGTTGTCCTCGCGGTTGCCGCTGTTTTGAATCGTTCCCTGAGCGAATCCGTACGTCGTCCATCGTTTGCGCGAATCGTACTGCAGCTGGGCGACCGCGTCCGTGCGCTCGCCCACTTCCTGGGTTGCCGGACTATCCGCGGAGTTGTCTTTGCGGCTGCTATGGCGCACGCCCGAACTTACGGTCCAGCGCCTGCCCAGCCGGTAGTCGACATCCAGTTCGCCGGTCTGCGTGTCCAGACCCTCACGCTGAACCTGTTTGTCCGCCTTCAAACGGGCGCCCAGACGGTCGCTGAAAGGAAGCTCCGCGGCCGCACCATATTGGGTCAGGTCCTTGTCGGTGACCTGGCCCGGTGAGGAATAGCCCGCTTGCGTATCCTGCAGGTAGGCGGTCACCCGACCGCGCCCGCTGTCGAAGACGTCCTTGAACCCTACACTGGCTTCGAGGCGATAGGCCGAGGCGTCGTCTCTTTTTTCGCCGGTGGGTTCAGCAGTTTCAAAGTCGTAACCGCCGTCAACCGAGACCGCCGTGCGCACCCCCGGACCTTTGCTGCGGCCGGCCTCGAATTTGAGCCAGGACTGCTCGGACTTGCGCAGGGTCACATCCGCTCCCCCCACGCCGTTTTCAATCCCTTCTTCTTCCTCCCGGCTGGCGGTCACACCGAGTTTGACATGATCGTTGAACCAGTAATGAACCCTTCCACCGGCGGCCAGCGCCTTCAGATCATCGAAGCCCGGGGTGAATTCATAACGAACCACCAGGAATACCGGATTTCCGCTGATCGAGCCGGTGCGTACCAGCAGGCCGTCGTCCGCCACCGGCGACAGGGGCTGCACCAGCAGAATCCGTCCCTGCAGGAAATCGAAATCGTAATCGAGTACCGGAACCAGGTTCTTGACCCCCAGAACGATCCCGGTATCCTTGTCGCGCACTTCGATGCGCACGCGCTCGGAGCCCTCCAGAACGTCCTGCCGGCGCAGGAAATAAAGCGAACCGCCGGTTCCCAAAAACTCATCACGCTCCGCCACGGTGCCCGGGTCCGCGGCAAATCCGTCCACCAGCAGGCGCGGTTCTCCGAAACTGGTGGCGTCAAGGGGCTGGAAATGCAGATTGGCGCCGCACAGCCCGCGGTCGACCTGCGCCAGATCGTTGTCGGTGTACCCGATCTTGAAGTTGCCCCAGAGCCCGTAGGTTTCATCCTTTTTGGCCTTGACGTAAAACTTGCCCAGGGTCGGGGCATCCTCCACAACGGTGCTGTCATCCCCGAAGGTTGGATAGTGGACATCCGGATCGATTCGCCGGAACAGGGCGTCGGGGGACTTATCCAGGAAATTGGAGAAGAGATCGCCCAGGGGGCCCTCGCGGGTATCGGCGCTGGCCGTCAGCGACCAGCCGTTGCCGAATATGCCGGTCGAATAAAACGCCAGGCGGCCCTGCAGGCTCATGTCCTCTCTGTATTGCGGTATTTCAGGGGCCAGCAGCCTGGCCGGCCCGTTCGTCTGGTTGCCCGACAGGGTCAGGTCGGCGATCCCCACGGTAAACCAGTCGCTGCGCTTAATCGCCAGGTCGCGCATGAACAGTTCGCCGTTGCCATGCGCATCCAGCACGGCCACCTCGACGCTGTGGGTGCCTTCCGGCAGAATTTCCTCGGCCACAAACCGGCCCTCGTTGTCCACCGGCACTAAATAGCCGGCCATCCAGACATGGTATCCTTTGGGAATCTCACTGCCGTAAGCCTGTACGCTGCCGCCGCGAATCGGGATACCCCGGCTGGCGATCCGGCTCCCGCCGTAGCCGACCAGCAGCTCCCGGTCGGTATCGCTGCCGGCTGCCGACGGATCGATTTGATCTACCACCCACAGGGGCTGGGAACGGGTTTCGTCAAAACGATTTTGCCGGTCGACCACCCGCACCAGATATATCAGCTTGCGCAGCGGCGCGGAGAACGATTTGAATTGGGGCTCCCACCAGGCGCGGCCGTAAGCGTCCAGGGGGACAACGGCAATGGGGGTATCACGGACCGATTGGTCTTGGTCGAATATCCGCACCTCTGCCCGCTCGATGAAACTGCGGTAGTTGGTGTACAGACGAAAATGCACCCGGTTTTCGGGAAACGCCGTATCCGGCTGATCCCGGTAGGCAATGTCGCGCGGCCAGGCGGTGATGTTCAACCGCGGTTCAAGCTTCAGGTTGTCGAATTTGAACTGGATGCCGGTTTTTTCGAGGGCCACGTCGGTGCAGCGCTGCACATCCGCGCTGCATTTGCCGGGATCGTCGAGGGGCTTTCCGTCCACCGTGATGCGCATAAGATTCAGTCCGAAAGGATCGCTGGTGCGCACCTCGCGGGTGATGGGGGTGATTTCCACCCCCTCGTAGTCATCCAGGATGAGGGGCTCGTCGTAGACCACCTCCACTCGAACATGCGATGTATCGGATTCGATAAATCCGGTGTTCACCACGTCGTCGGACTGCACAAAGCCGCGGCCGTCGAACTCCGCCTGCCCCTCGGTCAAGTCCATTTTCCGGCTGACGGCCGCCATGGCGCGACGCGCGCGGGCCAGGGACAGGCCGATGTCATCACCGTAAACCGCGGCGGTGCGCCGGTCGAGGCGCTCATTGCCGGTATAGCCGGTAAACCGCAGGCGTACGTTGGTCTTGTGGCTGATCTGACCCATGATGCTCTGCAAGTGAGCGGTGTATCCCCCGGGGATGACAGGCCGGCCGCTATCGAACCGGATCGAATCGATACCCTTGGCCGGCGGGTCGTAGACCCGGGTGACGGTTTCGGCACCGGCGGCGTCCGGGCACAGCTGCGGTTCATCGGGCAGGTCCTGCAGCGGATCGTCATACCAGAACTCCACCTCAATGCGCCGGTTCAGTGTCCGCCCCTGCTGCGTTTCGTTGGAGGCGATCGGCTGGGTTGCGCCCCGGCCCTCGCTTTCGACACCGGCATTGGGCATTCCCAGCGCTTCCTGAACAGCCAGGGCCATACGACGGGCAACGGCCCTGGACAGTCCGCGGTGATCGCCGTAGATGCGCTTCTGCCGGCTATTCAGGGGATTGTTGTCCGTGAAAGCGACAAACTTGACGACCAGGTGCTGTTTGAACTTGAGATCGGTCAGCGCGTGCTGGATTTGCCGCAGGAATGCGGCGGGCACGTCCGCCACGCCCTCGTCGTAGTGCAGCGGGGTAATCACATTCTTTACACGTGCCCGGTGGGAATGGCCTTCCTTGTAACGGAGTTTGCAGACCGTCTCGGTTCGGCAGATTTTGATGCGGTTGACCCCGGCGGGGACGATCACTTCCTTTTCGACCTGCTTTTCGCTGATTTCGTCGTACCATACCTGCACTTCCACGCGCCGGTTGAGCTGCCGCCCCTGTCCGGTCGCATTGTCGGCCACCGGCCGGCTGTCGCCGAGCCCCTCGTAGGAGATGGCTTCCGGGGGAAGATTGAGCGTGCGCTGGCAAACTTCAGCGGCAGCGGCCGCCCGTTCACGCGAAAGACCGACGTTGTCGCCGTAGCGCCTTTTCAAAGCGCCGCTGAGCGGCATGGCATCGGTATGCCCGATAAAATGCAGTCGCACATTGGCGCGGCCGCGCATGCGGTCGAGCACTTCACGCAGAAGCGCAAGGGTGTCTTCGGGAATCTTAGCTTCACCCAGGCCGAAATAAATGGGTGGTATAAGGTTATCGAGCTTGATCGTTTTGATCTCCTTTTCCACAGTCGCGCGCATTTCCGTGCGATCGCCTTCATCCGTCTCAAAAATGGACGGGTCATGGATCCAGGGGGTAGCGCCCCGGTCGGTCGGCAAATGCATCTCGATCGACTCCTGGTTTGCGCCGGTTTGCCTTACGCCCGTGTCCCCGAAAGAAACCTCTGCGCCGGCCACAGCGACCGCGCACAGAAACCAGACGGCGGCAGCGCGCTGCAGCAGGCTGCGCCTCGGTATCAATGGCTTCAGGGTTAAGACATTCAGCATGGCGTTACCGTCGTCCGGTCAGTGGCGCGCCGCGGCGCCAGAAAATTTCGGTTTCAATCGTCAGCCGGTAACTTCCCTCCGACTGTTTCCATTGTCTGGAGATCTTTTTTCGCAATGCATTGAGGCGTTTGCGCACCAGTCGCTCCCGTTCGATGTCGGCCAGGTAGGACAGGCGCAGTATGGACGGCGCTTTCTGCAGCTCTTCCAGCAGGCGATCGATCCGGGGTCTCCACTGCAGCCGCAGTTCACTGGTGTCCGGCTCGAATACACCGCCGGCGATATCGATTCGCACCACGCGGTGGATGGTCGCGCCGTAGTTGAAGCGGATCATCTTGCCGCGGGTGGCACGCTGTACGCGCGGGTTTTCGGTTGTCATGCGGAAGCCCGTGGGCAGGCTGCGTTCGTCCAGCTTGAGGATGAGGTTGCTGCCGCGATCCTCATCGGGTACGGCCGCACAGGTGATGTGGAAGCGCCCGTGCGGGTCGGTGGTGGCGATCAGGCCGCGCACCGTCACCACGCGAACCCCGGCCAGACCATTTTCATCCGCATCCTGCCGGCCGTTGAAGTTGCGGTCGTCGAACACCTTGCCGATCACATCGGTGCAATCGAAGTCCGGATCCGGCACCACCCGCACGGTGGCGGTTGCTTCCCCGGAGGCAGCGCTGTCGACGGCGGTTTCAAATACCTGGGCGCTGTTGACGTACTCGCCTTCGGAAACTCCGGAACTGACCACCAGCAGAAGCTTCAGGATGATTGTCCGGTTCACCTGCAATTGGAGGGCGTCCCAGAACAGCTGCCGGCCGACGAGCTGCGGTTCCGTCGGAATGCCGTCCAGGCGGGCGGATCCGGCCACGTATTTGAAACCGGCCGGCAGGGTATCGACGATGCGCAGGTTGTAGAGCGGAGCGCCGAACACGTTGTTGACGGTGATCGTGTAGGGCACCAGCTCCCCGCGGGTCACGTTGATCTTGGACGAGGTTTTGCTGATGGCCACTGCCGCGTCGAGCTGCGGATCGATCGGAATGGGGTTGTTAAACACCTGGCTGTGACCGGGCAGCAGTCCGTTGCTGAGCACCAGGTGCAGGTGATAACGGGTGCCGGGCGTATTCGGTGGAATCGAAAGCGGCGGCAGCGCTGCAAAGGTCGTCACCTCGCAGTACCCGGCCGTACCCGGCAGCGCATCGACCGCACTGCCGGGACAGACGGCAAGGTCGAACGGCGGCGTGGCGGCGTCGCTGGCCGGCGGGATGATCCGGGATGGCGTCGCCAGGTAACCTGTGGCCGGTGCGGCGACCTCGATGAGATAAGCCCCGCCGGCCGGACAGGCGCCGTCGCTGAAGTTCAGGTCGAATTTGTAAAAACCGTTGGCGGTGGTGACCTGGTTCTGTTGATTGGGATCGTCAAAGCAGCTGCCCGGCACTGCCGCAGCGGTGCCCGCGTTGAGAAGGGCCAGTCTGGCGCCGGCGACCGGCACCCGTGCCAGCGAGTCGTAAACAGCGCCATTCGGCCAGAGCGGCAGGTTCACATTCTGCAGGTTGGTGCCCGAAGCAAGGGTAATCGCGCTGATCCGCTGGGGGCCGTTGGTAAACGCTGAGTCGGCAGTACCCAGCGAGGCCGTATTCGAACCGGCATCCGGCGCCGTAAAGCGCAGTTCATACGGGTTTGCAGTCCCTGCGTTGGGCAGCAGGCCATCGAGTCGATAACCGCCGCCGGCATCGGTCGATGTTGCGGCAACCTGCTGGCCGTTGCGATAAAGCGCCACCGACCAGTCCTGCAGGACGGTTTCACTTCCGGCGTCCAGGAGCCTGTCAAAGTTGGCGTCGTGCCACACGTTCCCGTTGAGCGCAGCGCTGCCCGGTGTGCCGCCGACATCGATCGATACGCTGGCCGCGGCGGTCTGGGCCGGATTGTTCCAGCGAACGTCAGCGGTGTTTGTAATGGGAGTGCCGACCGACAGCGCAGGAGAGATCTGTGCACGGAAACGCACGACGGCGCTGCTGCCCGGCGGCAGGTCACCGTACTGGGCGTTGTAATCCGCGGTTAAGATGTTACCCGCATATGTTACCCCGGCCGCAGCGCCGTTCAGGGTACCCGATCCTGGCACGTAGGTCAGCTGGTTGCCGAGCGGTGGACCCAGATCGTCGGTTATCACCACCCGGTTGGCCGGCAGGCTGCCGATATTGGTCGCCCGGATGGTGTATTCCAATTGACCGCCGGCGGTGGCGACACCGCCGCCCACCACCGCGACCTGCTTGGTGATCGACAGCAGCTGAGCGTCACCGACCACGATCACAGTCGGCTGGTCGCCGTTGGAGGGCAGCCCGTCGGCATCGGTCGGCTCCGGCGGCAGCTCGTTGGAAGAGACGCTGCCCTGGTTGCTGATGAGGGTGCCCGCGGGCACGCCGGCATTCACCTGGACGTCAAAGGTGACTTCGGCGTCGCTTCCGGCTGAAATGACCCCGGATCCAGGATTGTCGGAAGACTGCACCGGCAGACCGGCAATCAGCGGTGACACGCCCCCGTCCGGACCGGGTGAAGCACCGTTTAGACACAGGCTGTCGGCCAGATAGGTTGTGTCGGTGGGCACGGCGTCGGTGAGCACCACGCCGGTGGCCGGGATCGCACCGAAATTGTGGATGACCACGGTGTAGCGCAGCTCGTCCCCCGGATCGACGATCCCTGGAGAGCCCAGATCGGTTAAGATCCGGACGGTTTTGTGGGCATAGAGCAGCGGCAGGTTGCCGACCACATTGCGGGTGGGGTCATCGGGGGTCGGGGTGGACGGGTCATCGGACGGCTGCTCGGGCTGTGGCCCGCTGCCGGTCCCGCTGCCGCCGACAAAACCCTGGTTCTCGATGACCAGACCGTCCATCGTGTCGGGATCGACTACCACGTCGAAGGTCACGGTGGCGACATTGGTCGCCCCCGGCGCGGCATCGGCGCGCAGGTAGCCGGAAATGGTATTTTCGGGTGCGTGGACCGGCATGCCGGCTTCGAGCGGGCTGACACCGGATAGCGGGTCGACCACGACGTTGCCGTTGAGGGTCGTGCTGTTGGCCACGTACGAAGTATGGGCTGGGATGTTGTCACGCAGTCTGACATCTATGGCATCCTCGTCCCCGATGTTCTGGATGGTGATGGTGTAGCGCAGGGTCTCACCGGCCATCAGGACATCCGGGTCCCCGGACAAAATGGTGGCGGTCTTCAACACCCTTAAGTCCGGTGCCGAGTCGATCATCGTCTGGGTGGGATCCTCGTCGCCGGACTGGGTGGGATCATCGCTGTAAAGAGTAGTGGGGTTGCCAAGTGCAATTTCGGCCTGACCGAGGACCGCAGTGGCGCTGGAGATGACCGGCGCCAGGGTGGTATCGAACACCAGTGTAACCGTGTCGTCGGCCTGTCCCTGGGCACCGATGCTCAGATCGGCGACATTCAAAAGCCCTGTGCCGTGGGTGCCGCCGGCCGGGTCGGTGCCGGAGGTATCGGCACCGGACGGTACACTCACCAGCGTGAGGCTGCCGGCGGTAAATGCCGGTGTTGGGTTGAGGCGATCGAGTTCATCGGAAAGAGAAAAGGACGACAGTCCCACCGGCCCGCTGTTGTTAAGTTGAATGGTGTAGCGCAGCGTATCGCCGGGGCTGGCATCGCTGCCGGGATTCTGGCCGGTGGTCATATTCTCTACGCTCATCAGAAATGAGAACACCGGCGCTTCGGTGCTGACGGTGGTGGCATCCTCGTGATCGAGAACACCCGGCGTGCCGTCGGTCAGAAGGCGATCGTAGGTGCGCGGCACGGCGCCGGCGGCCCCCGGATCGGTGCTGTACCAGCGGGTGACGCCGGCCATATTGGTCAGCGTGATCGCGTTTGCGGTATCCACATCGAGCTGGAGCTCATAGCTGACGATCAGGCGCCGATCGGCCGTTAGACCCCCGGATGCTGACAGCAGGCGCAAGCGCCACTCGCAGGCGGGCGCGCCGTCAAATTCGACTACAAAATCGGTTCCCGGCGCCAACGGACCGGCGACCAGCGTGGTCCGGTCGTCTTCGAAGATCGAGGCGCTCACATTGCTCGGACCGGCGCCGCACAGGCCCCCGTCGGCCTGATCGGGCAGACGGTCGACGATCAACGGGTTCCAGGCCGTACCGGTGCCCGTATTGTGCAGATCGAGGCCAAAGGTGGCGGGAGTCCCGACCTGCATCGTGGCCGGGCCGGACTTTTCCAGGGTGAGCGTATCGGGTCCGACGAGGGTAATGGGGCCGGTCGTGTCAGACCCTCCCGGTGCCCGGGAGGCGGGATCGTCGGAGATCCGGTTGTAGGTATAGGCGGCGGTGTTGCTGAACTGCAGTCCGCTGACATTGACCGCCGTGTCGTCCGCTACCACCGTGATGTCGATGATGGCCTGTTCACCGGCCGGGATATCGATACCGGTGGTGGTGTCTTCGATCACCAGATTGGTAGCCGTGCCGGTATTGACCGGCGTCCAGGGCTGCGATCCGGACACCCTGGCAACGCTGACAAAAAGTAGGTCCGCGGCCGTGGTGCCCAGGTCATCAAGGATGCGTACATCGTGCAGGGCCGTCTCCTGGGGTGTGCCCGGCACGGTGATGCGGTAGGTAAACGGCTGGCCGACCGCTACGGTCGTATTGGCCGGGTTGTCCTTGATCAATGCATCGGGGATGGCCGTTGTAAAAGAAATTGCGGCCACATTACTGGGTCCGTAGGTTTCCCGCTGGCCGGTGACATCGTCGCGGACCGGGACGCTCTCGTCGTCAAAGGAATGGTACTGCTGGACCTGGGCCTGGTTGGTCAGCGTCAGACCGGCCCCCAGGGTGGGATCGGCCTGTACCTGATAGACGATACGCAGGCCGTCTCCGGCAGGAATGGTGTATTGATCGGCCGTACCGGTATCAAAATCCCAGGTGGCCAGACCGCTGGCGGCATCGTATACGGGCGTCAGGGCCGGCAGCGTTGCCCCGGAAACCAGCTGCACCCCGAGGACCGTGATGGTGGCCGCGCCGTTGCGCATGCCCGCGGGGATGATGTCGGTCAGCAGGGCATCGTAGGCCGGCCCGCCGCCGCTGTTGGTGATCTCGATCGTGTAGGTGACGATTTCCCCGGCAGCCAGCAAGCTGTCGCCGCCGGCGGCCACTGCCGATTTGGCCACGGAGAGCTCGGGCTGCAACAACGTCAGGTTGGCACTGTCGCTGCGGGTCGGTGCCGGACCGGCGACAAGGTCGTAGTCCATGTTGACGATGTTGGTCAGGGTCGTGGAGGGGACCTGGACCAGGCCGGCATCGGGCAGGATCCGGGCGCGATAGATGATCTCCAGGGTGTCAGTGCCGGGATCGCCGAAGGGATCGTTGACAACGTCACCGACACTCCACGTCAGGGTGCCGGTTTGTCCGGCCGTCGGCACGCTGGCCGCGGAGATGGGCGCATAGGCGAAATTGGAGCCCGCACCGCTGGACGGCGGGGTGTAAGCGGCGGTCGTATCGCCGTTGATGCTGACGATATCGGCAAACGCCATGCCGCCGGGCAGCGTATCGGCAACCCGCAAATTGCGGGTCAGCCCGCCGGAAAGGTTGAGCGCCAGACGGTAGGTGATGATATCGCCGACACGCGCTGTGGCGTCGCCGGCCGTGCTGAATGGCGGCGTATCGAAACTATCGTCGGCTACTGTCTTATCGATGGTGTTGGTGTCCACCGTGACGGTGGTGGCCACCACCGGCCCGCTGCAGTAGTCATTGGGTGCGATCCAGTTGGGGCAGCCCTGGCCGGTCCGTTCGTAAGCGCTCGAGCCGTCCAGAGATGTCCAGTCGATCCAGACGCGGTTGCTCAGGTCGACGCCGACCGCCTGCACCACGGTGCGATAGGTCAACACCAGGGACTGGCCCACCGGGATGTCCAGGCTGCTGTCACCGTTGTCCCGCCCCCAGACCAGGGGACCGTCGGGGGCGCCTGCCGGGGTGGCCGCAAATCCAGCCACAGCCACACCATTGATCAAGGCTGTGGGTGTAAAACCGCTATGAAGCGACAGCTGCGGCGGCAGGATGTCGACCAGGTTGACGTCCCGGGCCGTGGCGGTGCCGCTGTTGAGAACGGTGACTTCATACTCGAGCAGATCACCACCGCCGGGGGGATCGGTGGGCAGTTTGCCCGGAGTCACGTTGCGCAGTGTCTTGACGGCCGATAGTCCCGGTTCCACCGCAATCACCGCCGCGGTCGCATCGGTCAGGGTCTGGGTGCCGCCGGTCTCGCCACGGGTGTAGTCCAGCGCCACGAAGTTCTGCAGGCTGTTGCCGCTGTCGGTGACAAGGTCATTGTTGATGCGGCCGTGGTATTGGATGCGGATCCGCGGGGCGACTGTATTTTGGGTCGGATCGTTTTCGACCTGGGTGACCACCGTGCCGATATCCCAGACCACCGTACCGCTGGCGCCGTCCGCCGGAAAGGCATTGAAGGTCGCCTCGCCCGGGGTCTGGCCGTTGATGGAGGTGATACCCTCGAACGTGTAGGTGATGTCGAAGGCCGGATTGTTGGCCAGCCGGTAGCTCACCGCCGCTGCGTCCAGGCTGTCGGCGGCGATGACGCCGCGGGTGATGCCTTCGGGCAGCCGGATGTCGATCTCAAAGGCCTTGTGAGCGCCGATGGCAGGCGTCAGGCTCGGATCGAGGTCAGTCTTGGCCAGGGTGAGGGCAGGCACCTCAACCTGGCTGCCGGTCTGTGTTTCATAGTCGTTGACAGCGTCTCCGGCACCGGGCAGCACACCGATGCGCATGCCGCCGTCGCTGCCGTCGGCACCGATCGCACCGGTGCTGTTGAGTGCGGTGCCCTGTCCGGGCAGCGAGGTCCAGGCCGCCTGGATGGTGTTGTCCAGAACCTCGTGCGGCTCGGCCACGTCATCCACACGGACATCGAAGGTAAAACTCCAGGACCCGCCGGGGGCCATCCCGTTGGGCGGGCTCCAGCCGAAAACAGGTCGGTTGACCCCCAATGTAGCCGTGTCGATGATATCGGGTGGATTGGCGCCGCCGACACTGCCCTGGAAGATCAGGTTGCGGCCGCTCAGGTCATCGAGCACCCTCAGGTTGTAGGCTGTCGCGCTGCCGGCGTTGACGGCGCTGACCGTGACGGTCAGGATATCGCCGGCATCGGCCTGGGCGACGGCAAAGGCCTTGGTCAGAGCGATGACCGGTTCGCGCACGACCGTGTCGACCTGACCGAAATCGAGCACCACCTGGCTGCCGGATTCATCGATATAGCCGGCGGTGGCAACCGTGGCCGGATCGCCATTGGAAAGCAGCTGTCCTTCGTTGGTGCCGGCGGTGTTTTCCACCCGGGCGATAAAACCGATCTCAAAGTCGTAGCGGTTGCCGACCGTGCCGTTGGTCACGCGCTGGTCGCCGAAGTCCCACTGCACCAGATTGCCGCTGCAGGTCGGTGTGATCACGCCGCCCGGCACAAATCCGGCAGCACTATAGGGCGGAGCGTTCAAATCGACTGCCGGCGCCTGACTGCAGCGCAGTCCGGCCGGCAGCTGGTCCGTGATCACAAAGTTGCGCAGCAGCGCTACCGGCAGCAGCGTGTGGAGCCGGTATTCGATCTCTTCGCCGATGACCACCGGCTGCGGACCCGGCCCGGCGGCCAGGGGCGTGCTCGACAGGGCGGTGATCTGCTTGGGCTGGGTGACCACCGGAATGATCCGCACCGCGGCCGATTCCGGCGCCGAGGTGTATGCCCGGGCGCTGCCGATGGAATTGTTGTCGGTCTGCGGCACCACGCTCTGATTGCCGGATGGGCCCTCGAGGCTGTCATAGGCGGCGTCGGCTGTGTTGGTAAAGGTTTGCAGCGGGGCGGCATCGTCGTCGTAGTCGACCCGGTAGAAAAGCTGCACCGACTGGTCCGGGTCGATGCGCAGCAGGGCGCTGGAGTGGGTGTAGGAAAAGGTAATCTGGGCCGGAACGCCGTCCTTGACGGTGTTGTTGCCAATGGTCCCGTCGGCGTTGCCGGCCTCACCGCTGGTGCCGTCGCCGTCGTTGTCCAGGCCGTCGCCCGCAAAGGGCCGCACATAGGCCAGGTCGCTGGCATCCAGTACATCGGTCACGGTGACGTCATAGGCCGGTGCCCGCCCGATCCCGCTGCCGGCGGCCTCGTTGGTGACCGTCAAACGATAGATATAGGAGGCGTAGGCATCCCCGTCGTCGGCCAGCGGGACAAAGTTGGTACAGCCCGGGCCGACGCCGTACAGGGATTCGTTGCAGACTTCCTTGACGACCATCAGGTTCGGCTCGGTGACAGTCAGCGCGACACTGCGCAGCGCTACTTGCGGATAGCCCACGGTACCGGAATCCAGGGTATGTTGTATGGTGTTGCCCGTGGCCGTGTCTTCGAAAATGGCCAGAAATTCCGAATTGAGAACGTTGGTACTGGTGGCGGCGTGCTGGTTGGGGGCGGCCCGCGTATTGATCGGATCGTTGAGCAGGCGCGCGGTCGTATCGACCCGGAACCAGTGGTCCTTTTCGACGATGCGCAGCGCATCGCCCCAGTTAAAAGTCCAGTTCATCCAATCCGGTGCGGCGACCTCATCCAGCGGCTGCAGGCCGGCCGGATTGAGAGCGATGGCGGCAATGGCGCCGGTGCTGGTGGCAGCCGGATCGGTGGAGGAGATATAGCCCTGCCCATCCGGGAGCTGATCGTCGACGCGAATATCCTGCACCGCAATCAGGGTAAAGCCCGGGGTCTTGAAGCCGAACCAGCCGCCGGCCTCGATATGGTAGCTGCACTCCTCACCGATCTGCACCAGCGTGTCGGGATTGGCGGGCGGCGGGTTGTTTTCCGAACAGTCGCCGGCCTGGGTCTTGAGCAGGTTGAAACCCAGGACACGCGCGCGCAGGGCGTCCAGGCTGTAATTGTTGGCGTTGTCGCTGCCGCCGTCGGCCCGCGGGTTGGCGGGGGTCGGAAAGGTCAGCGGCGTGCCGTCGCTCAGGGTGATCACACCCACCCCGTCGGCACGGAAAGTCAGGTCGTCGGCTGCCACGTCGGCAGCGATCGGGCTCTTGATGACCTCGAAAGCGAGCGGCACCTGCTGCCCCGGTGCGATTGCCGGACCGGTGCACTGGTAGACGGCCGCCCCCGGCGGTATAGCCGCCGGCTGTCGCCATTCATCGTGGGGCGGCGGATTGCTTGTGAGGCTGCAGCCCCCGGGGACGGTGACCACTTCCATGGTCTCGCCGAAGGTGACATAGGCAAAATAGTCGGCCGCGTCGTGGCCGCCATTGTTGGTCAGGTTGACCGTCAGCGGCAGGCGCTGATTCGGATCGTCGGTTAGGATATAGGCCAGCTGGCTGGCGGCCATATCCACGTCGAGATCTTCCGGGAAGGCCGGGATGTTGTTGTCCGTAAAATTGAGAACCTGGTGGCCCTGGGCACCACAGAACGTATCGAACTCGACCGTGAGCCGGTTGGTCAGCTGGGTCTGGTTGTCGGGATCGGTGCCGTCGGCCACGACTTCGGTGCGCACATCCAGATCGGCGACCCTGTCGTAAGTGCCCGGGTCGATCAGCACCACCCGAAAGACGATGGTCAGCTCGTCGCCGCGGCGCATCATGTCCCGCTGATCGGCGTAAATCGGGTGCTGGGTGGCTGCACAGGGGCCGGTGGAGCAGCCTGCACTGGTCAGGGTGAATTGGGGTGCGGTATTGACCAGGGGATCCGGGTCTTCATTGTCCCAGGTGATGTTGTCGATCATACCGGGATAGGTGCCGTAAGCAGGATCCATGCTGACGGTCGGCGTGAAGGTCGGATCCACTACGTATTCCGGGGGCAGCACATCGGCCAGCTGGATGTTCTTGATGCTGCCGCCGCTGTTGTTGCGCAGGATGATGGTCATCGTCCCCTTGCTGCCCACCGGCTGGGAGGTGTTGGTGCCGGTCAGCTGGCGTATGACGGTGAGGTTGTTTTGTTCACCGTAGCGGGAATATAGCCTGGCCGTGTCGCTGCCCGGGTTGGAGCCATCCGAGGTCGCCAGGATGCCGCCGGCCGCCCCTTCACCCTCGCATCCCCATTGGATGTCGGAGACGGTGTTGACGGTGCGGTTGGAGCAGGAGCCGCCAGGTGCCGGCAACATCTTGCCCACCAGGTAGAAGTAGGCGTTCTGGCCCTCCCGCACATCGACCCGATCGGGTGAGTCGTTGCGGGGATTGCCGAAGGGGTTGTCCACATCGAAATTGTAGGTGGTGTTGTCGGCCGCAACGCACACCCCGGCCGGCCCGCCGCCGTTGTTGGTTACCGCAATTGTCGAGGCCGCCGAATAGGTGGGGCAGATGTAATTGATCTGCAGGTTGCCGTCCTGCATCACGTCGTCGAAACGCAGGTCCTGCAGGTCGGCCTGGCCCCTGTTGCGCACCCGGATGCGCCAGATCACATCGTCGTTGACGTTGCCGTAGACCGTCGTGGTCCAGTTTCCCTGGCTGGCATCGACGTTGCGCCCCCGCTTGTCGATGTCGGGCTCGGGTTCGTCCAAATCGAGTGTGTCCATGCCGGTGACTACCGTCCGCGTTCCGGGAAAACACTGGTCTGCGGTGCTGTAGCGGATCTCGGCTTCGATCCGGCGGTCGGCGCCGACCAGGCCCTCTTCGGACAGCGTGCTGGCGCGGGTGACCGCGAAGGTGATGGCAAGGGTGTTGAAGCTGACGCCGGTGTCATACGCCAAACTGCCGAGAGCCGGAATCTGGCTTGCCGTCCAGGTCAGTCGCGAACCGTTGGTACCGCCGATTGACGGCGCGGCGGCGGCTACCGGGCTGCCGTTGAGTCTGGCGGTAATCGGGTTGGGAGCGGTGTCGTCGTAGGTGAGACCGGAGTTGCGCAGGTCTTCGACGACCGTCATGGCCGTCATGTCCACCCCTTCGTAGGGGTTGGCGACAATGATGTTAACGTAGCCGTAACCGCAAAGCTCGCAGTAGCTTGCGGTCAGGTCGTGGCGGATAAATTGAGGGGACCCGGGTCTAATGTCGCAGGGAGCGGCCGATACCAGCTGTGCCGCCAGCAACAGAAAAAGGACTGCCAGGGCAGTCCCAATTCTTATAACCTTGCAAATTGACTTGGGTTTTTTGGGTTGCATAAAGTGTGACCTGCATTGTGGGACGATTGGTGCGTAATTGCAGGCCACCACCAGCTTGTAAAAGGTATAATTATCTTACGTGTCGTCCCATAATGCACCAATAGCCATGCAATAGGCCATTGATGAGTCATCACGCCTTTGGCGGCATGCCTGCCTAATTCCTATCACTCAAGGAGTTAGACAAGCGGCCACCTGTCTCACTCGAGTGATTGGATTGCCGATTGTCAAGGTGCAAAAAGCCTAGACTTCAGAGAGCTTCTAGCTTACCGGCATAAGAGCAATTTCAATGCCACCCATAGATTTCATTGTTTCTCCCTGTTATTACTACTATTATTACTATCGTCATGTTTCGCGCGCATGTCGTCTCGAATTCGAGACGGAAATTTGGATTCCCATTTTGTCATCTGAATTGCGAATTCGTCTTTCATGCAGGCAGGTATTTTCGGTGGGTATGGGTCTGGTGTGGATTTGAAACGACGGAAACCGGTCAATCAGCAGCGATAGTCAATGCTCCTTGGTTTACATAGGTCATTCCAATATTGAAGGAACGGTACTGCTATGTAAGATGCATGGATAGAGTAGCAAGTTTGCTGAATGAGATGGTGGCAACGGGCATTATAACGGCGCAAATTTTTGGAGCGTTTTAATTCCAGCCATTTAATTCCTTTTCATTTAGAACTGAACCATAGAAAATTCATATAACAATCTTAGGGACATTCTCAAGATTTAAAGTTTTTATTCCGCCGCTTGTTTGTCGAAAACGGATGGGCTAAAGTTACCGTTTAGACTTTACCAACAAATGCTTATAACCTGGGGTCACCGATGCTGCATCATCCAGGGTTGCTGTGTATTGGCAGCCGGCTTTCAGGTTTTTCTGGCCTAAAAGACAATCTGCAAAATCCGCTTTTGTGTCTTTATATGTTTCAAGGGCTCTCCATACAAGCTGGATATCTTCGATCATTAATCTATCGGTTCGCATGATCTGTTCGATCACCTGGCAGATGATAGCTTTATCCAGCTTATAATTTCGCTTTAAGACCCAAACTATTTCACACAGTACGATATGATTAATATAGCCCGGATTGTCTGAGTTGCAGGCGTGTTCAATCAATTTGCTTGCAGCTTTGGCTTGCTGCGGATCGTCCTGCACAATGTAGCGAACCATGAAGTTAGTATCGATGCCAATCATTTGATCGTGCCGCCTTCAGCTTCGATGGCTTGATTCATGTCAGCTACGGTCACCGGTTTGGCCGGTTTTGCGACCATGCCTTTGAGCTTTCGAACATCAGCCGTGGCAGCCAAAATGGTCACGTTGCCGTTAACACCAATTAGAAATTCTATCCGATCGCCTTTGGCTATTTTAAGGTGCTCTCGAATCGGTTTGGGTACCGTTATTTGGCCCTTGGTCGTAACTTTGGTTGTGTAGTTTCGATCGCCTGGATTTGCTAAAATAAGTCTTCCGGTTTTAGCTGACTTTTTTTGCCCGGTTGAACTGGTTGCATATTTGCTCTTGGCCATAATTATTTCCTTACTAAATTGTTATTTAACACCATAATACAATATGTAAGGAATAACAAGCGTTCTGGGAAAGATAGGGGACATCCTATGATTTTCAGGATAAAGCCAATCGCTGATAATAAAAAGAGACCAACTATAATAAATATTATCATGAAATGTTCGGGTCAGGGGACTGCCGTGAATGGGTTGCACACCAAAATTTCGTGGTAAGCTTGACCATCACTTAAATCTTCGGAAAAGATCATCTTGCATCCTGCCCTCTCTGCCGCTGAAATGATTAAGGCATCCCAGTATGCAATCTGATACATTTTGTGGGTGTCGATTGCCCGGTTCACTAATGCCAGATCGATCTCCTGAACCGGGAGAATACTAATGGTGCCGATTATATCTCGCGCTTCATCAGATGTAAAAGGCTGGGGGATGTTCCGGGTGACCACGTTGAAAAATTCACCCAGTACTTGTACGGATAAAACCAGATTCTCCTGTTCAATACCATCAGCTAGCAACTCTTGGGCCCTCTGCTGCTTATTGGGTTCATGTTGATCGTAAGCGTAAACCAGAATGTTCGTGTCCAGAAATGCGCTATCGTTCATGCAAATCCTCCCTTGACCATTTCCTCTGGCCCATATCTCTGCTTAACGTCTTGAATGACTTATTCAGCTTACGGACCGCTTCATTTTTCAATTGAGCATCCCGGGCTGTCACTGAAACCAGAAATTCCCTGATCATCGCCGTGAGGGTGGTATTTTTGTCTATTGCGATTTTGCGAACTTTTTTAACGATATCATCATCGACACTAAGGGTTATGTTGGGCATTGAAAATCCTCCTTTCATTTTAGATGGCTTTTTTTACTTAATAAGGTTTAACCGTATTATGGGTAATGTTGGGTCGTTTGTCAAGCACATGGAATCAAACGGCACCCGATCTATTTTCAAGGCTTAAGCCGTAAACCACACTCGAACCCCGGCCCTATCCTGTATAGCCCGAACATTTCAAAAAATTGGGGTTGTCCGGTCGGTCCTGCATGATTTCGCAAATCTTATTGAAGCTTACCGGATAAAAATCGTTATTATCAACCCCAATATCCCATTGCTTACCGATGGGCGGCAGTTTACCATGTGAATGTCCGTAATGTTGCCAGCTATTGTAATGTGACCGTGGCCACACCCGCATAGCGAAATGACATACAACGACATAGAATCCCTTTATTTCCTTTTCCCAGATCATGACAGCGGATTTTTTCAGCCAATAATCGTGACTGCCTCTAAGGAATATGTGGGCTCCATTCAGTCGCCTAGTATAATTTTCAGCGGAAGTTTTGTTCGCAAGGGTAAAGTCTCCTGCATGAATCGTAACATCCTTCGGACTTACTAAATCATTGGTAACGTTCAAAAGTTGTGGCACGGACATGTTTCAGCATGAACGAGCTGGATCCTGAAGTTGCCTTCGATGCCTAGCTTATTTTTCCAATATTGTTGCCATTTTTCTTTGGAGTATTT
>Ga0126335_1000122_pt1 | contig 36184 bp, 40 predicted proteins | sample OlaspJWI45metaG_FD_108409 | JGI IMG/M metagenome (GOLD analysis project Ga0126335, IMG submission 108409) | Marine gutless worms symbiont microbial communities from Oahu, Hawaii - Olavius sp. 1 OAHU.JWI-45 metaG | ecosystem: Host-associated > Annelida > Digestive system > Unclassified | place... | reverse complement strand
TGGAGCGTAAACGCCCGGGCCGTAAGCCTAAAGCAACGAAAGCTGTCTCTTCTTCACTGTCTCGACCGGAAATCCTAAAAAACAGAAGAGACGGGGCATATCTGTTAAGTTAATGGCATTGGCTCCAAGTCCATTAACTCCCCGACCCGATTGGCAATTTTCTGGAAATCATATCCGCTTCTTCGCAAATTATAATGCCGATTGAGTGATTCTTTCGCCTCGAATAGAACGTTTTCTACAAAATCGCTGTCCCCCAGGATGCGCTCGTCTCCTTTGACTCGGCGGGCGCTTTTTCGCTGCTCTCTCTTTACTGCTTCCCACCCACCCAGGCTTCGGATCAATCCACCACCGATGAGATCCTCTCGACGGCCCAATTCGATCCCCTTTTTCACATAGGCCAGATACTTTTTTCTGGAAGTGCGCAATGTCTTACCGAAAAATCCCAATACATAATCGGTATTTTGCCAGGACCGGTCCCGGTGCCCCAGCAAAACGCCGTGGCCGCAGAAGGGATAGCGCCCCAGCCTTTCAAAATCCGACACCAGCTTTCCCCGCAGAGGATTCAAATGAATGTATCGCACCAATTCATTCAGGTACAGATCTTCCTGGCAGATGATCGATTTATAACGATTCTGAAAGAGTTGACCATGACGTTTGTGACGGTTGTTGAAGCTTACCGCATATCCAGTCAGGAGTCTGCGCATAAGGGTGGGTAATCCGGCAGGTCCGCTGCGAAACAGAAAGTGGGCATGATTGGGCATCAGCGCCCAGGCGTAACATCGCGTTTGGGTTTCGCTTAGCAGATGTGCGAGTCGCTCAAGAAGGTTGTCCCGGTCTGCGTCATCCCTGAAAATTTTTCGGCGCTCGATCCCCCGGATCATCACATGGTGCAATATACCCGGGGCATCTAATCTGGCTGATCTCGGCATGCCACATCATTATCAATAGCGTACATCGATTATAATTGAATTATTTAAGGATGTCCCTAATTGGTAGGAAATAAGGTTAAAGTAATTTGCATAGCTGCCGATATGCCATTATTGAGCAGTAGGGTCTGAAATTTTACGGGAAGGCGAAGTACATATTCGGGCACGAACTGTTCTTGTCGCTGGTTGGATTGATGGTAATACCTATTAAACTTAAAGGAGAATTGATTATGTCCGAAACTGCCGTTGCAAAAAGTAAAAAAGGTTTTGTGCCGACACTGCTGCTAGCCCTGTTTTTAGGGGGGCTTGGCGTCCATCGTTTCTTTGTCGGGAAAATTGGTACCGGGATTTTGCAGCTGTTGACATTGGGTGGATTAGGAATATGGGCCCTGATTGATATCATTATGATAATCGTTGGATCATTCAAAGACAAAGAAGGGCTCCCGATTAAAGCGTAACGACCGTTGTAAAAATAGGCACCGCCCGATCGCATCTGTCGCTATGTCAGATGCAATCGGGCGTTTCATTTTGATATCGATTTGTTGTTCGCCCTTTACCCTGCTATTTAATGCGTGTAAGGGCTATTTTTCTTTCTTCATTAGAGCAATATGCTCTTCAACGGCATTTGCTTCATCCCGCAAACTTTCCAGATGCTTCTCCAGCCTGGTGATTCTTTGTTCTCTGGTCAAAAATCGCGGCCGAAAATTCCAGGGTTCATCGCATCCGCATAAACAGACGGGTTGATGCCCCCCTCTCGGCAATCCGTGATGGCTTTCAGTACCACAACACATAATTACACCCCCCTTCCATAAGTATTTTCGTATATTCGCATATACTAATATAAAGCGGCAAAAAAAAACTGCTTCAGCCAATGAGAAAATCTTTGCCCAAAGTTTCCCGAAGCGCATTCTTATATATATCCAGTCCGTCCGGATCAATCGAGTAGTGCATAAACGCGCCGTTTCGGTCACCGCTTACCAGACCAGCCTGTCTTAATACGCGCAGGTGTTGCGAGACTGCCGATTGGGTGACACCCAGTTGGTGCGCCAATGCATTAACGCATAAGGGCCCGCCCTTACAGATACCCGCCTGGCATTCGCTTAGCAGCTTGACCAACCTTAACCGGGTTGGGTCTGAAAGCGCTTTGAAAACTTCAGCTATTTTTTCGATATTATCCATGGCTATATATTAGTATATGCTAATATACTAAATAATAAGGCGGGTACAATAGTTTGTCAACCAGATAAACGCTCGATGTTGCTTCTTTTTAACCACTCTTTAAAAAAGTTTCATGCAATGTTCGGATCAGGGTTTTCGTGTGGCAATAATAGACAGCAGATCAGGCACAGCACGGCGGCGACAAGGGTTACCCAGAACACATGCTGTACACCGTTGGCGACTGCCTGCTGGAGATGCAGGAGCATATCCGGAGACAGCTGGGCCTGAATTTCTGGCCGCAAAAGGCTGTCGGCATTACGATGGATCTGGCCGGCCAGATTCTCCGAAAGTTGCTCCGGCCGGCTCTCCACCCAAGCGGAATGCAATGCCGTGGAAAATCCGGCCGTAAATATGCTGCCGCAGATCCCGATGCCCACGGTGCTGCCCAGGTTGCGCGAAAACTGATGAGAGGCGGTGGCCACACCGAGGGCGGAAGAATTGACGCTGTTCTGCACCACGAGGATCGTTGCCAGACCCACGAACCCCATTCCAACGCCGATTTGGGCGAATACCCAGTAACAGGTGGTCAAGGACGTGACAGTTGAAAATGTAAGGGTAAAAGCACAGCCGGCAATGAGTATCACGGCACCGAGCACAGCGGCATTTTTACTCCCCCAGCGATGAACCATCCGGCCCAGAACAAGAGAGCCAATGGACCAACCAAGGCTCAGGGCGAGCACCGCATTTCCGACCTCAATTGGGCTTTTACCCATGGCGCCCTGGATAAAAAGCGGCGCAAATCCGAAGAAGCCGAATATGGCCAAGCTGCTCATGAATACGGCGGTATTGCCAACGCTGAAGCCGCGCAGTTTAAAAAATGAAACGGGCAGGATCGGGTCTGTTGCATGCCGCTCGATTATGATGAACCATACGCCGAAAATAATTGCAACGGCCCAGAGGGCATATATCCGTGGCGAATTCCAGGCATACGTTTGCCCGGCCAGCAGAAAAATGAAAAGAAGCGCCAGGATGGTGATTGACAGGGTCAAAGCGCCGGCGTAATCGATGGTTGCTGCTTTCTTCTTTGCGCGCGTTTCGACAAGGTAAAGGCTCACCCCGGCCAGAGACAGCATACCGAGCGGCACGTTGATGAAAAAGATCCAGGGCCATGAAAAATAGGCCACGATATACCCCCCCATGGTCGGACCCAGAACGCTGGCCAAACCCCACACGAAGCTTGCCAGGGAAAGGGTTTTGCCACGCTGCCCGGGTGGAGAGATATCCGCCAACACGATGTAGACCAGGGCAAAGTTGCCTCCGGCGCCGATACCCTGGATCGCGCGGCAGGCAATAAGAAAAACCATGCTCCGGGCGAAACCGGCGGCCAGGGATGCCGCAATGAAAATTAGAATCGATACGATATACAGGGTTTTCGTCCGGTATATGTCGGCCAGCTTTCCAAAAATAGGCAGACAGACTGTACGCGCCAGCAGATAGGCCGAATAGGCCCAGCTGTATAGATCCAGGCCGCCCAGATCCGCCACCATGGTGGGCATGGCGGCCGATATCACCAGCGCATCCAGAGCCCCCAGAAAAAGCGCCAGGAGTGTCGCCGAGATGATCAGGTTTCGGCTTTTTCCCGAAATTGCTGCATGCGGAGGATTCGACAAGATGGCCTTCAATTCTAATCAACGATACCCGTTATCATAACCATGTAGCGCTTTACACCCAAATTCACGACAAAGGCAAGGGCTCAAATAACAATCTGAAAATAAAGCGGCCTGGGTCTGGAAGTTCTGGAACTTCCGGAGTTCGCGGAAATCTTATCCTGCGTGCAGATAAATTTCATTCAACGCGCGGTCGCCGAACCGCCAGGACGGCATTGGCGGCAAACAGCAGGAGGGCGCCCAGCCAGCCGGCTCCGGTGAGCCAGGCTTCACCGACCATGATGGGGCCCAGCAGGGCTGCCAGGAATATCCGCATCGAAGAGATGATGCCGCCCTCCACGGCGGTGACATACCGAAAACCGACGGTGATCAGAAACTGCCCGGCGATGGTGAAACCGCTGCACAGGAGAAGGTAGTACAGGGTGCGGGCGTCCGGCCAGTAGATCCGGTCGTAAAAAGCCGCCAGGGTGATCAGGGCCCCCAGCCCGAACATGAAGAACAGGATCGTGTTCACATCATGATACTGCCGGCTGACGTTGAGATAAAGGATGGCCCCCGAAGCGCTTATACCCGAGGCCAGAGCCCACAGGTTGCCGGAGTTGACCTGCATATGCCCGGGGGCCAGGATCAGCCAGATGCCGGCAAAAGCCACCGGTACCATGGCTGTGGCCAGACGGTCGCGCTGGCTGCGCAGCAGGATCCAGGACAGAACCGCCACAAATACCTGATAGGTCATGTTCAGGATGTTGGCCTCGGCCACCGAAGTGCGGGTGACGGCAGTAAAAAAGCACAGGACGGCAATGCAGTTGAACACGGTGCGTCCCACCAGCAGATGATAATTGCGCGGGCGCAGGGGCTGGCGGGTGATGGCCATGACGGCGCAGACGATGACAAACCCCAGCAGAAATCGGGTAAAAGCAAAATAGCCCGGATCGATAATGACTTCGGCTCGGGACCAGCGGATGGCTACGGTGCCCAGGTAGAAGCAAAAGGCCGACGCGAAAACGGCGAGTTTGCCGAGCAAGGTGGCAAGGGACGGTTTCAAATCTGCCTTTCTATTACGTATTCAGGGTGTAGGCATGGACAAGTACTTGTAAAATACGGGCACCAGTGGCGCTCCATGGCCCGGCGTTCCCTGTTGAGCTGGTCCTGCATCGAGGTGAAGGCCTCGACGATGCCTTCGATTTTCTGTTTGAATTCGACACCGGCCAGGTACTGGTAGAGCGCCTCCATTTTCTCGTTCTTGCCGGTCGATGCAGAACGCTCGCGGCTGACCGCCAACAACTGTTCGCACAGGACCGCGGCCAGCGGTATGGCGCACAGGGGGTCGCTCACCCGCACCCCGTCGACCTGCCCGAACCGCTTGATACCGGCCGGCAGAACCACTGATACAAGGATGGCAATCGCAGCCCGGATCTCGATCATGTCGTCCTTGAGCTTGGGAATCCAGGTCCTTTAGCCGGCTTTCCTCGGCAACTTTTTTAAAAGCCTCCTGGCGAATCTTTTCGCGCTCCTGGTCCATCTTCCGGGCGACGTCCAACTCCAGGGATTCGGTGGCCTCTTTGAGCATACGCTGCTGTTTACGCAGCTCGAGTTACTGGATCCTGAAAGTCTTGATGGCCGCATCTTTTTCATCGAAAGAACTTTGCAGCTCTTTCCGCTGATCCCCATACTGCCCTTCGAGTTTTTGGGCCGCCTTTTTTTCGGCTTCGGCCAGGCGTTCTTTCAGCCGGGTTTCAATTTCGTCATCGATTGCCTCACGGCTCCTGGACAGCCGCGTCTCCATCTCTTTGAGAGCTGTGTTCTTCTTTTTGAGCTCGACTTCCCGCCGTGTCACTTCCTGGAGCAGTTCGCCCCTCAAATGCTCTCGAATGCGCCCGGTCAGGGCATCCGTCAGTTCGAGTTCATGGCTGCAGTTCGGGCAGGTGATCATGCCGGGTTCCATCTTTTACTGTTTTCAAAGCGCTGGCGCGCAGTTCTTTGTCCGCCGTTAAAGATTTGGTGCTAATGTATCATCACGAACGCATACCGATCCATCTTCTGATGGTAGTCGGTACGCACGTTGATGGGGAATCCGAACTAACGCACAGTGGAATAAACATCCACCGCCATGGCCTCCGGGGCCGGCCGCGCCATGCGCGGCTGGTTGCAGGTTTGCCGTTCGCCGGTGCACTCCTTGCAAAAGCAGCACGAGTCCATGAACAGTAAAAAGGCCCGTTCACAGCCGGCCAGAAAGATGGCCCGTTCCAGATGGAGCAGTTTGGCGTTGATCTTACGGGACCAGGCGTGGCGGTCTTCGGGTTTGTCCATGATTGCTTCAAAGTGCAGGATCACCGCATCACTATACTCATGAAAAAAACGCTCACATTCAACTACCGAAGGGGTATTGGGCGGGCAGGCGCCTCCCCGGCCATACTCGCCACAGCCGAACTTGCATTTCATGCGCACCCACTGGGCCACGATGATTTTTTTCGGATCGATCCACTTGTAGTCGGTGTAGCCTTCTGCATTGAATACAGTGTCGAGGGCCTGGCGTTTTTCAAGAGAAAGATTCATGTTAACCCCTTTCAGGATAACGGAAGATAGATGCCTGATTCCGGCTACTGGATTCTTGATACTGGATCAAGGAATTCTTTATTTTGTAGTTGAGACTCAAGACAGAAATCATTTCCCACAATTGACAGTACTGTGAAAATCCGAATTCCGCATTCCGTGCTATTAACTTTCCGAAACATCGACAATTTCGGCTTCAGTCACCCGCAGCAGTTCAGTCGGCGTCAGCCGCATCATGGCGTTAATATCACCGCCTCCGCCGAAAATACGATCCAATCGGATAACGGCGCGGTCAACCAGCGTTCGCAACTTTTGCCGGTGGCCGAAGGGGGGCATGCTGCCCACCACGTAGCCGGTGATGGTCAGGGCCTTATCGGCATCGGCGAATTTGACTTTTTTACGGCCCACGCCCAGGATTTTGGCCAGCTTTTTAGGATTCACGCGGGCCGTGCCGTTGTTGATCACCAGCAGCGGCTTGTCTGCTGCCATAAAGACCAGTGATTTGATGATCTGGTCGGTGTCGACCCCCAGCTCCCGGGCCGCGTCGCTGACCGTTGAGGTGTGACCGCCCAGCGGTATGATGGTAGCTTCGATGTGACGGGCGTCTATGGATTGCTGTAGATCAGCGCTGGTCATGGGGTCTGAGGGCATGGTGAGATCCTTTTCGATGGTTTGTTTCAAATTGCGACATCTGAGAACTTGTTGAATGCCGTGGGAACTTCATCCTGTCGGTTGTCAATGGTCCGTGGTCAGTTGCAAATCAATTGAATTGCCGAAAAGTTTTTCGTTCATGAGATAGACATTCATACCGAATTTCGAAGTCGGGTTCAACTTCGAATCACAGGGTCCAGCGCATCCTTGCATAGTTAGACCTGAAGATGTAAGTATTGGTTGCTGAGAGGTTAACTGCAAAAAAGGGGATAATGGCAATCATGCGCGTATTGTTGATTTCGGCCAACACGGAAACCTTTAACATGCCGACACTGCCCATGGGGCTGGGCTGCGTGGCCGCAGCTTTGCAAACGCTTCTGCCTGGATGATATTCGCAGGACCGCAAAGATTCTGGCTGACCACGGTATTGGACGCATGGGTTTTTTCATGTTCGGCGGACCCGGAGAAACGCGGGCATCCTTTGAAAGCAGTTTTGATTTTGCCGAATCTTTAGGCCTGGAGGCCATCAAGATCACCGTCGGCATCCGCATCTACCCCTACACCGAACTGTCGCAAATAGCCCTGGCAGGAAGCGTTATCGGCCCGGATACCAATCTGCTGTTCCCGCAGTTTTACATCGAAAAAGGCCTGGAGGACTGGCTACGGTCGATGGTCGCGGCCCGGATTGCGGGCCGGCCGAACTGGATGTTGTAAGTAAATTGAAAAGCAGAAGTCGTTTCGGGAGGGGATAAACCCCTCCCCGACCTTAGTTTGCATCTGAGCACGCCGTTGATGGTTCGATGTCTTGAATTGGGGTGTTTTCAATATCTGATGCATAAACTTATGGATTGTCAAGCACGCTGGGATGACTATTGAATATTATATGTGTGTGAAAATAAAAATAGGAATTCAAGACCATGGAAAATAACAAAACGACAGATCGCACAGACTGCGCGACAGAATGTGAAAAGCGGTTCATCGAGCACACCGCACGTTCTTACACCGGTGGTGTGGAAGACCTCAGAAGCTGCAGGGAGAAATGCCCGGAAAAAGGTGCGCAGCATTCATAACGTATCCAGGATTACCTTAAATGTGGAAATACAGGGGACAGAAACGACCTGACTTTGCACAGATGCCCGGACCGGGGCAGGAGTCGGTATGGGATTATCCCAGGCCGCCAAAGCTCGCCCCGGACAATCGTTTAATCGAGGTAAAATTCGGTTCGCAGGCGGTGGCTGTTTCCAAACGGTCCTGCCGCGTTCTGGAAACGGCCAGTCCCCCCACCGTCTATCTGCCGCCCCGGGACATCAAATGGGACCTTTTGAGCCCCGTCGAAGGCAGTTCGATGTGTGAGTGGAAGGGATTGGCAAAGTACTGGGGGCTGTCATCCGACCCGGGGGCTGGGCCTGTTGGCTGGAGCTATCCCGAGCCCACGCCGGCATTCGATAAAATCCGCGACTGCGTATGTTTCTATCCCGGCATGATAGCATGTTATATAGATGGTGAACGGGTTCGGGCCCAGCCCGGAAAATTCTACGGCGGATGGGTCACAAGCGAAATCGTGGGACCGTTCAAGGGAGAACCGGGTACAGAGCGATGGTAAGGGCAGGTCAGATTTGCCATAAAAATGGGACACAGATAAACGCAGATAATCACGGATTATTGCAGTAAATTAATAGACAAAAAAAGTGTAAGGTTAAAGGCGATCTGCCTTACCAGTACAACAGGGCACGCAGTGCCCTTCCAATTGAAAATCCCCTCAGGGATTTTCAATCGCCGAACCGCTGTTTCATACGCTCTTCTGAGGCATCGAACATAGCGTCCCTGCTGCCGGTGAAATCCGGGACGTCAAAATAGGGTATGTCGTAAATCTCAAGAAATTCTACAAAAAACAAGGCAACCAGAATGATAACACCAAAAGCGATATATTTTCCCATGGTTTTCCTCCCCCGCAGATAACTTGCCTTCCGGGTATCAATTCTCATCTAAATTGCGAGTTGTGGTTATTTCGAATCAAACAACCTGTCCAATGATCTGTCAATCAGACCATATTATAGCATTTCTGCCATTCTATTAAAATACTGAAGCGCAAAAGGTGCGCCGGTCATGGACCCTTGTCGGTCGACAGATGCAGGCCAGGGATCGCAGATCAATGCGTATGGGGTTCAACCGGTGGAATTTATCGGTTGACTTGAAAGTACGCGGAAGTTAAAAAATCGTCTTGAAGTCGCCAAAATTGATAAAACCGTAAAAAGTCTGATTTCGTCATGCCGGTCCCGGATCAAGTCCGGGATGACGGATCCGGCATCCATAAGATATCGAAAATACTGGATAGCGCTAAAGCTTCACTGCGTGCCCTGCCTTCGCAGGAATGACGCTATAGAGGAATTTCCGACTTTTTACGAGACCATCAAAATTCAATTCAGAAACGCAATTTGCAATCGAGGTTAATACATGATCACGTTAAAGGATAGGCTTTCTCACCTGTCTTACACCCAGGCCTGCAAACTGCTGGGGGTGCGGGGCAAACAACTGATTATGGAAGGCGGAAAATATGAGATCGACCTGTTTGAACAGGTCACATTCAACAAAAAACGGTTTAAACTTAGCATTGGAAATACATCGGTTGTCATTTCTATTGCGCCCGGTAAAAAGACCCGGCGCCTCAATGTACACTGCAGCGCCTGTTCGGGCGCATGTGAACATCAAGGGGCTGCCCTGGCGGTCATACTCGAAGAGAAAATGGCTCTGGGGCTGTCGGCCCCACCACCTCAGCGGACGCCCATGGAAAGCCTGAGTGAAGCCAAACTCATTCAAAGGGCGATCGCCGAGCGCAAAGAACGGGCTCAAACCGAGAAAATGCGCCTTAAGTCTGCCAACCCGCTTGAATTGTGGACCGATTATATCATCACCAATCAAGGCTCCGGCAAAAGTTATCGGGTGGCGCTGCGAGGGTGGGAACCCGGGGGATCTTACTGTTCCTGTCCGGATTTCCGCAAAAACACCCTGGGCACCTGCAAACACATCATCCTGGCGACTGAAAGAGTCAAAAGGAAATTCAAAAAAGCAGTCCGACAAACAGCGCCTATTATCAGAGACATCTGTGTCTACCTGCGCTACGGCAAACAGCTGCAGCTGGGCATGCTGATACCTGAGGGACTTACACCGGAAGTCTTAAAACATCTGGCCCCACTTAAAGACCATCCGATTAAAGATATAAGCGACCTGCTGCTTCGTATCCGCCGGGTCCAAAACCTGGGTACGCAAGTAACCATTTATCCGGATGCCGAAGAATACATCAATCAAATGCTGTATCAGGAGCGCATGGCTGCAACCGTTGCCGATATTCGCAAAGATCCCGAAAACCATGCACTCCGCAAGAACCTGCTCAAAACCGAGCTGCTACCCTACCAGCTGGACGGCATCGCCTTTGCGGCCGGTGCCGGTCGGGCAATTCTGGCCGACGACATGGGACTCGGCAATACAATTCAGGGAATCGGTGTAGCCGAACTGCTGTCCCGGCATACCAACATTGACCGCGTCCTGGTAATCTGTCCGGCATCTTTGAAATCACAATGGCGCCTGGAAATCCTGCGGTTCGGCAACCGCGGCTGCCGGCTGGTACTTGGCAGTGCCAGAGAGCGCCCGGCGCAATATGACAGTGAGCGCTTCTTTACCCTGTGCAACTACGAACAGGTATTGCGCGACTATTTATCCATCGAACGGGTCAAATGGGATCTGATAATCCTGGATGAGGGGCAACGCATAAAAAATTGGGAGGCCAAGACGAGCCGGATTGTCAAAGCCTTAAAATCCCCTTTTGCGCTGGTGCTTTCAGGAACACCCCTGGAAAATAAAATCGACGAGCTCTACTCGGTTGTGGAATTCATCGACGATCGCAGATTGGGGCCGGCCTTTCGAATCTTCAACCGCCACATAGTGGTGGATGAAAAGGGAAAACTTCTCGGGTACAAAAACCTGGATGAGCTGCGAAAGAAACTCAAACCGATTTTGCTGCGCCGCACCCGTCAGCAGGTAATCAAGGACCTGCCGCCGCGTACGACCGAAATTTTGAGGATTCCGCCCACCGAGGAACAGCTCGACATGCAAAAGGGCCACCGGCAGATTGTTCAAACTATTGTCCAGAAGAAATACATTTCGGAAATGGACCTGCTGAGACTTCAAAAAGCGCTGCTGATGTGCCGGATGTGCGCCAACAGTACTTTTCTGGTGGACAAAGAGCCGCCGGGATATTCGAGCAAACTGGCCGAACTCGACCAGCTGCTCGGTCAACTGGCAGCGGAACAGGATCGTAAAATCGTTCTTTTCTCCGAATGGACGACAATGTTGAACCTGATCGAGCCGCTGCTGAACAAACAGAAACTGGATTATGTCAGACTCGATGGTTCGGTACCCCAGAAAAAACGGCAGGGACTCATGCATCGGTTCCGAAAGGATAAGGCCTGCAGACTGTTTGTTACGACCAATGCCGGCTCCACCGGACTGAACCTGCAGGTCGCCAACACCGTTATCAACGTCGACCTGCCCTGGAATCCCGCCGTCCTCGAACAGCGCATCAGCCGCGCGCATCGAATGGGCCAAAAGAGGCCGGTTCAGGTCTATATTCTGGTAACCGAAAACACTCTGGAGGAAAACCTTCTGGCAACCCTGTCCGCCAAGCACCATCTTTCACTGGCCGTACTCGACCCGAATTCAGATACGAACCGGGTTGAGATGGTAACCGGCATGGAAGAGCTGAAAAGAAGGTTGGAGATTCTTTTGGGCGAGAAACCGGCGGCCGCCGAAGATGAAAGCATGAAAGAAAGGGTCGAAACAGAAGCACAGGCGCTGCTGAAGAAAGAAAAAATTGCCTCGGCCGGCGGCACCCTGGTGGGCGCTGCGTTTGCTTTTATTGGGGAAATGCTTTCCGGTAACGCAGAATCCGAAGAGCTTGACCAACTGACCGGCGCATTTAAAGGCAGGCTGAGCGACTGCATGGAAAAAGGGGATGATGGAAGGCTTCACATGACAATTTCGATTCCGGATGACGCTTTTCTCGACAACATGGCCAAATCGCTGGCGCAGATGGCCGTAGCCGGGCGAAAATAATACAGCTTAATTTTCATGCAAAATTAAGCTGCTACTCCTTCCAGCGGTCGAATTCGGACGGCAGAATCGATATGATTTCGTAACCGCGCATGCTGAAAAGATCGTAGGTGAGATCGAATTGCTGCAGCACATCGATGAACCGGTAGAGATTGCCCGGATTGGCTTTGGCGAAAGAGCCCCTTTTGGGCCTGCCTGAATTTTCATCGTAATATAGCAGATAAGCGGCTTCCATGATGCCTCTGTTGGATATGATGTTCTGCCTGCCGGCGAGCTGGTGATGGAATCCGCTTTCGATAAAAGGCGGCGTGTACAACAGCAATGCCGACAGCCTGTAGCCCAGGCCGTGGACCGTGCAGACCAGGAAGGCACCGCACAGAAGGTGATTGTGCCCGTAGCGGTATCCGGGCTCCAGGATGTGGCGATAATCCCGGCCTGGCCGGCGTCTTGCGTTTTGGTCCGGAGGACAGACCTGATCAAAATAATACAGGGAGAGCCAGCTCCACAGATGAACATCGGTCTCGATCCCGCCGATCTCCAGGCCGGTCAGCACATCGTCGAAATATTCGGCCGCCTCCAATCGCCTTTTGAAGGCCCTGTTTTGGATGATGACACTGTTTTCAACAACTTCGGAGGTATTGGGACCGGTCAACAGGTGATAGGGTGGCGGCGTGTCGGCACCGGCGCGCAGATTCGCCAGATAGCCGCAAAATGCCTGCAGCCCCTGATCGGTCAGCCGCCGTATTTCCATATCGGTCGGCATCATGAATCCTTAACCGATTGATTGAACTTTTCCAGCATCGAAAATCCGGCACAAAACTGATCCACCGCCTTTTCGATCCAGATGTTCTGCTCCGATTTTAGCCCCGGCGGCGGACTGGTGCCCAGCAGATTGCAGGCGTGCTTCAACCACAGGCTTTGCCAGTCATCATCGCAATCCGGATCGTTGTGCTCGTCATCGATAAGGACCCGGGTCAATATTCGCCGGTAAACCTCCGGATATACCAGGGACAAGAATTTGGTTTCGGAACCGGCGATCAATGCAATCCCTTCAGCGTGTTGATTCAATCGCAAAACAGGCCAGTCTCCATCCAGATCCAGCTGCCAGATCCTGTTTTCCAAATCATCAAACTCGACATACAAAAGCGATTGACTCCCCACCGGATTATCATCGACTTTCTCCGGCCGGATCTTGTCTACCGCCGCCAGTATCCTGCCGTGGGCCGCACTTCTGTCCACGACCTTGACCCGGAACAGCGGCACGGCCAATCCTGAAAATCTTCGCAAAGCCCGGTCGGAAGGCATGACCCGGTTTGCGATGGTCCCAAGATCGAAGCGCTGGTAGCCCGACCGGTGGTAGGCTTCTACGTAGATGTGCGCGGTGTCGGGCAGCACAAGACCGTCCAGCCGCAGGGCAATATTAAAATGCCTCAGCCCGTCGTTGTCGCGAAACAGATCGATGCGCACATGGCTGCGCTTTATCTTTTTCCGGCCGGTGTAGTTGAATTTACGGATCATGGGTCGAATGTGTTTATTGGATTTGCCGGGAAACTCTAAGGCATTGTTTTGATCCTGAGATCGCGGTGCATGTCAAATCCGGTTACCGATAATTTGAACTCCGTTTGGTGCACTTCAATTTGGATAACGTTGTGTTTGCGCAAAAAAATCCGGGCGCCGGCAACGGTCATTTCAATCGGCGGATGGCCGACATCGAAGTCAAAAGGGGTGTATTTTTTAAAAGGGTTGCCGCTTCTGACTTCATAGGCCAGCCAGATGGTAATGATTTTCGGGATTCTATCGGCATGGACCTTTTTAGACAAACTGAACCCGCCTTTTATCGGCATCAGCTGCAATGGCTTGTAGCCGTAAACATCAATGACAGGGCTTTGTGTTTCTCCTTTCGCGCTTTCATCGGCCTTCTCGCGACCCTGGCCGCCCGGCTGTTGGGCTGCGCTGACAGAAAGCGCAAAAATGTGCCTCAGGAGGTGTTCGTCGCGTCCTTTTTTGGGTTGGGTCAGGATCTTGACCAGTTCCCGGGGGCTGGATTTCACGAAATCGAGGGTCGACACCCCCAAACGGTAGCGTTTTTTAAAGCGCTTGTTGTTGCGCTCCCAATCGGTGTGGGCCGGATTTTCGGCATCCCCTAAAAAGGTGGACAGAACCGGATCCGTGACCGACACGATGGCCCGGATGCCCTTGTGCTTGAGGGTGGTGACTTCCGGAATGGTGATACCCTGGCGTATGAAATGATCTTCGGCGCGCTCCAGGGATTCATCGCGTTCGAGAAAAATGCTGAAACCCGTTACCTGAAACACCTTGCTGCCGTTTCGTTGAAGGCTGACCGGAACGTTAAATGCGAGACGTTTGCCTTCAGCGAACCGCTGCCGGATGTGCTTTAATTGCTCGGGCCCAAAGAGCGTTTCCCTGAGTTTCGGTGCGCGTCCCGGCCGGGGTTGCTTTAAGACTACCAGAGAATCGGCTTCCTGCCTGATCGCCCAGCGGGCAAGATCCAGGAGCCCGATGAGTCCCGGGCTGTCTTTAAATTTCAATTTTTTTAGCAGCTTGTCCAGAGAAACCGCATCAAGCGTGTATTTTTTTTCGGAATCGTTGATTTTTACGATCAACTGGCCGGACAGAATGGGGAAAAAATAATGTATGATGACCGACCGGAAGCAGTCGACAACCCTGATATCTCTGTCAGGATAGGGCACAACGATCGACAGGCCGGGCTTGCCGGACCGATTGACGGCAAAATGTCGGTCAAACTCCCGCAGGGTGCTTTCATTTTCAACCGGCAGCGCCAGGTCATCCCGGAAAAGACCGAAATAACCGTAGGGTGCAAAACGTGACCGCTCGACCTTGTGTATTTTCAGCGCCGACTGACCCATGAGCAGGGTTCGACCGTCATCCTGGCGGACGGTCAGCCCAAAGAAGGAATTGATTCTGGAAGCGGCCTGGAAAACCGTTTTCCCGAGTCCCCAGCGGCCGCGGTCGGTGCTCTCTTTGCGGGTGCGCCCGATATTGCGCCAGAAATAATAAAAATCATTTCGTTTAACATCGTCATCCAGATCATCGTACTGGGAGATGTCGCCCTGCAGGCCGTGTGTTCCGTAGTCTTCGATCAAAAGATGGTCAATCGGCTCATGGGCTGACGGGATATCCGGCAATCCGGCATGCCGGGCCTGCAGGTGGGCCTGGAGCCCTTTCAGATAGGGGCGCTTAGGGGTATCGGTCCGGCCGGACAAATCGGAAAGAAAAGAAAAACAGACGGTGACCGGCCCATTGCCATCGTCGGCATCGAGTGAATTTTGAATCGATTCGCGCACCAGCGCGTCTGTAATGCTGCCAAGCGCTTCGGTTGAAAAAAACTCCCCTTCGATCGGGTCCACGTTGATTTCACCCGGCTGCATCCGACGAAAGCGCCAGCGGGGCAATTGCGCCATTTCTGTCATTGGTCCCTGAATTTTAGAGCGCTATAAAATGATGCCCTCTTGCAGCGCTTTTCCCATTGCCTGTGCTCGCGGTCGGTCAACCGAAGCAGCAACTGTTCGCATGCATAGAGCCATATACACCGGACAAAAATCATATCAAGATTGGAAGATCGGATCGACGCCCTACTGGTCGTCTTCTAATTCCACCAGCCCGCCGGCTATGGTGGTGGCTTCCATAACCGCATCGATTATGTCTTCGTCTTCGGATTCGAAGAAAGGCTGGATAAGTTCCGCAGCTTCCCGCGGACGGATCAAGGCCGCGGTTACGATGGTCGCACTCAGAAGGTCTTTTTCAGATTCATCCGCAGTCAGGAGCGCGGCCACCTGAGGCCAGGCACGGTCGATCTCCCAGGTGCCCGCCGCACAGACGGCATGGAATTGAACGAGTGAATCGGGATTGTCCAATTCCGCGAGGATTTGATCATCGAACCCGGGCACGAAACGCATGCAGAACACGGCCGTCAGCCGCCAGGATTTGTCGTCCGCGGCATACGCGCTGCGGACTGCGTCCTTGTGCCAGGCCTGCGGGGCGTGCGCCGAAGCCTCCAGTATTCGCCGCCGGACTTCCAGCGGAACGTTGCCGTCATCATACAGCGCCCGCAGTGTTTCCCGGATCCGGTTATACATCCGTTCCGATATTAGGATATCATCCGCGTCTTCAAAGCCCATCATGTAGGTGTGCTCGAGAACGGTTGCCAGAGAAAGCGATGCTTCGCAACGGATCATTTCGGACAAATCACTACGCCCTGCCAGGGACAACAATGCAGCGGCAAGATCATCGTCGATGACGACAAAATCACCGGCCAGGTCTGCGGCGAGGCTTCGTTCGGCCTCATCGGTATTGTCATCCACAAGAATCTGAAGAAGACCCTGGCCGGTATCTTCCGGCCAATCCCAGGGCGGCGTGCTTTCAAGCATTATAAGATCCATATTGCCTCCAATCCGGATCAAACCATGGTGTGTGGCGGTTGTTGTCGTATCAGGTCAGGAAAAACAAATCGTCAACCGTCTAGATGTCATACCATCCCATATTTTGACCACCATTACAACTTGACAATGGTTCATATGGAGCAATAGATTTAAGTGTAACTGATTCAGCGTTTTTCAGTGTTTATTGGCAGCTTTGGGTCGGATTTCAATTATCCGATATCGAGCCCTGTCCAAACAGCTGTTTAAAATTTGACCTGAAGTCGTTGAAATCGGCCCCGCGCATCGACTCAAGCCGGACCTCAATCCAGATGATCACGTCCTGTTGCGATCGTCTCAGTTCTCTCCGGATCAGATACAACTTCGATTGCATGACAATTACGGCCAATAAGCAAAGTTTGTTCCTTTTAACGGAAAAAGGAGGAATGGACCATGGCACAATTGATTGCAGACCGCAGGGATATAGACTTTGTCCTGTATGAACAGCTTGAGGCTCAAGCATTGACCGGCACCGCGAAATTCAAAAAACTGAACCGTAAAACCTTCGACATGATTGTCAACGAAGCCCGTAACCTGGCCCTGAAGGAGATTTTGCCCACCTTTGCAGCGGGAGACCGGGAAGGCGTCCGTTTCGAAAACGGTCATGTGCAGGTGCCGGCCTGCTATCATCGACCGTTCAAACTCATGCGGGAAGGCGGATGGAACGCCATGACGGCCGACCCCGAACTGGGAGGCCAGGGACTGCCCTATTGCGTTGCCTGGGCGTCTTCAGAGTATATCGTCGGCGCCAACAGCGCCTTTGCCCTATACGCCTATATCGGTCATGCCGCCGGAGAGTTGATCGCGCTTTACGGCACCGAAGAGCAAAAGCGCCTGTACCTGAAGAACATGTACACGGGCAAATGGTGCGGTACCATGTTGCTGACTGAACCCCAGGCCGGTTCGGATGTGGGTGCGATATCGACTGTTGCGGTTAAAAACGCCGACGGCACCTATTCACTGACCGGTATCAAGACGTTCATCAGCGCCGGCGACCATGACCTGACCGAAAACATCATCCACCCGGTTCTGGCGCGGATTGAAGGAGCCCCTTCCGGGACAAAGGGGATTTCCCTTTTTCTGGTGCCTAAAATCCGGGTCAACGACGACGGGGGGCTCGGAGAACCAAACGACATCGTCTGCACCGGGGTGATCGAGAAAATGGGCATTCACGGCAGTGCGACCTGCTCGATGGCGTTGGGTTCGAGAGGAGACTGTCGGGGCTACCTGCTGGGTGAAGAAAACAGTGGCATGCGCATCATGTTCCACCTGATGAACACCAGCCGCCTGGGGATTGGATTCATTGGATTTACCTGCGGCTCGAGCGCTTACCTGTATGCTTTGGATTATGCCGCAAAACGGCTGCAGGGGAAAGATATCGAAAGGGTCCGCGATCCAATGGCACCTCAGGTGCCGATTATCCGGCACCCGGACGTGCGCCGCATGCTTATGTGGATGAAAGCACATGTGGAAGGCATGCGCAGTTTGATCTATTTCACTCACCATGCGCTGGACCTGGCCGCGGTATCTACGCGCAAGGACACGCAGGTGTACCACCGGGACCTGGTCGAACTGCTGACACCGGTGGTCAAATCCTACTGCACGGACCACGGATTCGAGGTCTGTGTCGAGGCCATGCAGGTGCTCGGTGGCTATGGCTACACCCGGGATTACCCGCTGGAGCAGTTGGCCCGGGATTGCAAGGTGACTTCCATTTACGAGGGTACCAACGGCATACAGGCCATGGATTTGCTGGGCCGCAAGCTGGGGATGAAACAGGGGGCGGTGTTCATGAATCTTCTGGGAGAAATGCAGAAAACCGCAGATCGCGCCGGGTCGATGCCGATACTCAAGGATCTGGCGGCTCGACTGAAAAAAACGATCGATCGCCTGGGTGAAACCGCCCTGCATCTCGGCACTGCGGCCATGTCGCCGAAGATGAGAACGGCCTTTGCCTATGCCAAGCCCTTTATGGATGTTGTGGGTGATGTGTGCCTGGCATGGATGCATGTGTGGCGGGCAAGTGTCGCGGCGACCCGGCTGGAAAAGATCGTCGGCAGTCTCGATCCGGCGAACAGGATGCAAAAAGCGGCCCAAAACAGGGAGGCGGCCTTCTACGAAGGGGTGCTGCAGACTGCCAGGTTCTACATCAACGCGGTGGTTCCCGTCACGGTTGGAAAAATGATTGCGATCAGCTCCGGGGATACGGCAGTTCTGGATATACCGGAAGCGTCATTGGGCGGCTGATTGATTTGCGGATCGAGCGTAGAAACCACCTGTGGCTGTGAATGCATTGACAAACACGGGGAGGGACTGTTATATTTCCTTATATAAATAAAACAAGGAAAAAAGGAAATATTGTCATGCTGGCCAAAGTTACATCTAAAAACCAGGTAACCATTCCAAAAAAGATCATGGATCAGCTTCCGGGCACCCAATATTTCGACGTTGAACTGCGTGAGGGGGTTGTCACGCTCAAGCCGTTGGAAACGTATGACATGGATCTTGATAAAATCCGCTCGAAAATGAAAAAATTGGGCCTCAAACGGGACAGTGTAGGCGAAGCGGTTAAATGGGCACGCAGCAAATAATTCCAGTCGTCATCGACACCAATTTAATCGTTTCCGCGCTTCTGTTCGGCGGAAAACCCGGTCTGGTGATGTCGCACTGGAAAAACGGCCGGATCCAGCCTTATATATCCAGAGGCATCATCGAAGAGTTGCTGCGGGTCCTGTTATATCCCAAGTTCGAATTAACGGAAAAGGAAGTTGAATATCTGCTGTATCGGGAAATCTTACCTTATTTTGAGGTAGTAAAAATCGAACCCGGTCCGGTTATCATAAAGGCCGATCCTTCCGATGATGAATTCCTGCTTTGTGCTGCCGCAGCCGGGGCTGAAGCGTTAATTACCGGAGATCGCCACCTCCTGAATTTGAAAACATACCAAGGCATTGTCATTCTGACGCCAGATCGGTTCCTGAAGGCGTATTTTTAACCGAATTAAAACTGGTTTACAAACTCCTTAAAGGCGCGCTTTAATTCCTCCAGGTCGTTTCGCAAAGCCTCGATGTCCTGCTCGATTTTTTCCAGGCGTCCGGTGTCCGGGCCGGCGCCAGGCAGCGGCACCGGGGCGGTCTTTTCTGCGGAGATTTCCGGTTGGCCACATAGCAGATGGGTATAGCGGGCTTCCTTCTGGCCGGGCATTCGCGGCAGGCGCTGCGTGTAGCCCCATTCTTCCAGACTGGCAAGGGTTTCGTGCACCTCATCCAATGATTCGAAATTGTAAAGCCGGGCTGTGCGCCCCCTCAGCTCGCCGATGGTCTGAGGGCCCCTGAGCAGCAGGACACACAATACAGAGGCTTCCCGGGCCACCAATTTACGATCGGGTGTGAGGCGCTCATCGTACTTTGGCACCCGGGCGACATTGCTTTCGTGGGCCAGCCCTTTTTGAATGAGACCGTCAACGGCATCGTAAACCGCCTGTTCGGCGTAAGACACGACCGGATCGCGATTCGATTTCTGGTTGCAGGCGTTGGTCAGGGCATTCAGAGACAGGGGATAATAATCGGGGGTGGCAAGCTGCTTTTCAATCAGGCAGCCCATTATTCTTGCTTCCATTTGGTCGAGAAGTATGTCCATTGCAGCTCCTGTTAGCGGCTTCCAAACCCAATCTGATGCCAATCCGGGGCTTTGAAACAGCGTCTAATCATCCTTATTTAGTTGCCCCCCGATCGCGCAAGAATTTTGCGATCTGCGTGTGGTTATTTTTATGGGCAACCACAAGCGGGGTGAAGCCGAACTGGTCTTTGGCATTGATGTCGGCCCCGTTTTCAACCAGCAACCGGACAACTTCAGCGTGCCCGAAGACGCAGGCATCCATAAGTGCCGTGGTGCCGTCGTCGGAGGCGATGTTGGGATCCGCGCCGGCCGCCAGCAAAAGTCGAACGATGTCGGTCAGTTCCAGCCGGGAAGCTTTCATCAGCGGGGTTCTTTGCAGGGCCCCGACGGCATTCACATCAGCACCGTTTTCAATCAGCAATTGGACCGCCCTGGCACCGTAAGGCCGGGTGGCAAGCAGCATGGCTGTCTGGCCCGATTCGTCCCGGGCATTGACGTCGGCGCCCTGTTCGATCAAATTCCGGACGATTTCGGCTTTGCCCCGAAAAGCCGCGTCGATCATTTGTTCCTCGAGTGCACCGGCATGTGCGACGCTGGAAATAGAACAGATCAAAATACACAAAAAGAGGATTCGGCTGCCAGGGCATCCTGAAAATCGATTGATCATTACAGCTCCTTGTTTATGCATAATGCACTGTTTGACAATAGATGCCCCAATAGGCTTTTCTGAGGCACACATATACTTTGGCCATACATTATAAATTAACTTGCGGGTGCATACAAGGATCCACTGATTTTACCCGGTAAGAACCATTTTGGATTTGACAATTCTGGTCTATTAGACTATTTTGACTATACAGACCATTTGGCCATTGAATACGTCATAAAATGCGTATAACCAGGGAGAAAATCCTATGCACGAAACATATTCTTTAACAGAGGCCAAGGCAAAATTTTCAGAAATTATAAATCGCGTCCATTTCAGGAAAGAAAAATTCACCATTACCAAAAAGGGAAAAGCGGTTGCCATCGTTGCTCCCTTTGACGAAAATACCGGCATCGGAAGTAACGAAGGCCTCATTCGAGCCAAAGGGGTGCTTTCGCAAGCGGTTCCTGACATCGAAGAGATGGTCGCGGGCATCTATGCGGCCAGAAATAAAGAAACTGATAGGAAAGTAGATTTATAATGTATCTTTTTGACACGGATACGCTGAGCAATGTTACAAAGAGCAGACCATCGCCCCAATTGCTGGACAAATTAGGTGAATTACCCAAAGCGTTTCAGTACACGAGTGCTATCAACATAGGAGAAATATATTATGGCGCCAATCGAAGTCTGAAAAAAAATACGATATTAAAAGCTTTTGAAAAGAGTGTTTTCCCGAATATCAATATCCTGCCGTTTGACGGTGACAGCGGCCGGGTTTTTGGCAGACTGAAAGCCGAGTTGGAACAAAACGGCATCGGGTGCAGTGAACCTGATCTCAGAATTGCCGCGGTTGCAATTCAGCACAATCTTATTCTCATCACCGGCAACACGAAGCATTTTAAGAATATACCGGGACTGCGGTTTGAGAATTGGATTGCGTGATCTCTGCAATTAAAGGCTTCGCCGTGCTATTTCAGCGCCGGCCACCAGGTTTTGAATTTTTCCCAGGGCCACGGCGTAGGGGATAGGCGCCATTCCGCAATTGGAACAGGGATACAGCCGCTCGGCATCCACGTATTTTTACGTTGTGCCGACCAGCATGCACAGCCCCCCCTACCAGTTTTCGCCCAGCAGTTCGAAATATCCCCGGGGTTTGACACAGGCCGGACACTTATCCGGTGCCGAAGCGCCGATGTGAAGATAACCGCAGTTGCGACAGCGCCAGACCGCCTCCTGGTCCCGGGCAAAGACACGGTCGGCCGCAAGGTTTGCGGCCAGCTCGCGATAGCGCTTTTCGTGCTGCTTTTCCGACACGCTGATGGCCTCCCAGGTGTCGGCTGCGCGCGCGAATCCTTCGTCGCGGGCGATCCGGGCAAAGCCCGGATACATCTCGGTATGCTCGTAGCGCTCGCCGTCGGCAGCCGCGATCAGGTTTTCAAAGGTGCTTTTCACCACCCCGGCCGGAAACCGCCAGCTGATCTCCAGTTCGCCGCCGTTGAAAAACTTGAAAAAGCGCAGGGCATGTTCGCACTCGTGGCCGGCGGTTTCATCGAATATGTCGGCTATCTGGATCAAGCCTTCGTCTCTGGCCTGCCGGGCAAAATAGGTGTAGCGGTTGCGGGCCTGGGATTCGCCGGCAAAAGCGGTGAGCAGATTTTTAGCCGTCCGGCTGTCTCGAAATTTAGCCATGCTGGGCTCCCGGTCTATTCTTCGATTTCTATGGCGTCGGCACCGCATTCTTCGGCTGCCTGGCGCACGATGGCCTCGTATTGTTCAGGAATCTCGTCGAATTGTACGATGGAGAGCAGCTGGTCTTCGTCATACTGGAAAACCTCAGGGCAGAGATTATTGCAGTTGCGGTCGCCCATGCATTGACTGGTGATAGTAGCTTTCATACGAACCTCCTTTTCATGTTTGATTGAACCCACGTGAGTTGTTCTTGCAACAAAATCCGGTTCATGGCAACCCTCTTTTCAGCCAAAAGATACTTTTACTCCCCAGATTGTCTTTCCCATCGACCCCGGGGCTGCCGCGCTCTTCGCTCGGCTCAGGACAGCACTGCCTGCAAGCCTTGGGTCAACCGCTCCGCATCTTCCTGTGAATTGTAGTGCACCAGACTGATTCGAATGACGCCCTGTTCTTCCGGGCTATCGATGCCCAGGGCATCGAGACAGCGCAGGGCGTAGAAATGCCCGTTGCGCGCGGCGATGTTGCGGTCGGCCAGCCGCCGGGTGATATCCTCGGGCTTGTGATTGGCTGCAACAAAGGAAATGGTCGCGGCCCGCCGGCCGCATTCAGCGTGCGGCTGTCCGATGATTCTGACGCCAGGCAGATCGCTCAGGGTCCGGAGCACCTGGTTGGCGAGTTGGGTTTCGTGTTGGGCAAACAGGTCAAACATCCGCCCGGCCTTTTCATGCTGCGAGCCATGGTCCTGGTCGAAGTGGTGGGTATACAGTGCGTCCATATATTCGCCCAATCCGGCCAGGGCCGCAATCTCGGCATGCAGCGGGCCGGCCGGATTCATGCGGTAGTGCGGCTTGTCGGCATTAAAATAGTGGCCCTGGTCAGCCAGCCTGTCCAGTATTTCTTTTTTGCCCCACATCACCCCGACGTGGGTTGCAAAAGTTTTGTAGGTGCTGAAAAGATACAGATCCAGACCCGACCGGCGGACATCCAGAATCCGATGCGGGGCAAATGAAACCCCGTCGCCGATGGCCAGCGCCCCGGCAGAATGGGCGATGTCGGCAATGGCGGCCGCATCGTTCATGGTGCCCACGATATTGGAGCACAGGGAAAAACAGACCAGCCGCGTGCGGTCGGAGACCAGGCTTTTCAGATCGTCGATGTTCAGTTCCCCGCTTTCAGGATCGATTCGCCATTCCCTGATGACGGCACCAAATTCGGCCAGCCGGCGCCAGCAGCCGATGTTGGCCTCGTGGTCCTGATTGGTTAGGATAACTTCATCCCCGGCTGCAAGCGTCGGCCGGACCGCCTGGGCCAGCACGTAAAAATTCATGGTGGTCGATGGCCCCAGGGTCAGTTCGTCCGCATCCGCATTCAGCCACTCCGCCATGCAGCGGTAGCCGGCATCCATGGCGTCACCGGCGGCGACCGATGACTCAAATAAACCGTAGGGTTGAACTTTTGTGAATTGAAAAAAATGGTTCAACCGATCGATCACCTGCCGCGGTACATACGATCCACCGGCATTTTCAAAAAATGCCCACCGTCCGGTGTCCGGGTTCTGAAATACCGGGAACTGGTTGCGAACAAAATCGATATCGAGTTTCATGAAATTCTCCTGGTTTGCGATCGTAAAATGGCCACGAATTAACACAAATTATCACGAATTAATGCAAAAAATTAAGCCCCGGAAACACACCGGTAAATCGAGAATTATTTAATGCAGGTTTCCTGATTGAATGGCAAGTGGAAAAATCCGATGTTTTCATCCCCGGTGAGGTACGCTGCGCTGCCAATGCGTGAATTTCACAGGACAGGCAGAATAAATGGTCAGTGGGTCCGTGTGCCCGTTGAGCCGGTTGATTTCCGGATTTCGTGCGCCTCTTGAGTGCTCTTCCGGAATGACACGTTGCCAACGATAGTCCGCACGCTTTCCACGGACAACGGACAACGGACAATGGACATTCTTTTTTGCAACGGACGACGGACAACTGACCACTGACGGTGCCGAAGGCACCTTTTAATCCAATTTCATTCTGTTGGGCTTGATCAGATGGAACTGGAGTCCGATGGCATCCGGACTGGCACCCATGGCCAGGGCCAGCAGTTCGGTCTGGTAGAACACCGGTGTGCCCCGGATCCGGGGGCGATCTGCCCGCAGGAGCAGCCGCTGGCCGGCATCGAATTGAAGGTAGCAGCTGGGACAGGGCACCAGAATGGCGTTAGCGCCCATCGCCTCCACCTGCCGGATTTTGCGCCGCGTAAGGGCCAGGGCGGTTTCCGGGTGCACCTCGCGTATACCGGCCCCGCAGCACTGGGTTTCATCCAGGTAGTGAACCGCTTCAGCGTCGAGAACCTGTTCCACAAATTCCCACAGCCATTGCGGCTGTTCGGCATCTTCGGGCGGATTCATTTGCTTTGGACGCAGACAGTGGCAGCCGTAATGAACGGCGATCCGAAGACCATTGAGCGGTTTGACAATTTGCTCCCGCAAGCGGTCATACCCGATGTTCCGGTAGAGCTCCTCGTACAGGTGCAAAACGCGGCTTTGCCCTGTAAAGCGCCGTTTTACCGCTTTTAAGGTTTCATTGACATGCTTTCGCAGACCGGTATCGCCGACCAGGCGTTCCCGGCAACCGTGCAGGGTCGCATAACAGCCGTTGCACAGCGTTACGATATCAAGCCCCCGCACTTCGGCCAGGGCCAGATTGCGGGCGGCCAGGGCAACCCACAATTCGGTACTGAATGAATGCACGCCATTTGGGTCCGGGCAGCAGGAAAAGGGCAAATCGACCGGCTGCACACCCAGGGCCTCCAGGACAAAGCGCGAGGCCGCTTCGATGTGCGGCAGCTTGTAGGCCACCGTACAGCCGACAAATAATGCATAGCGACGGCTTTGGTCATTCAGCTCATTCACACCGATTCTTCTCCCGGGTTTGGCGATTCATGAGGCCAACGCGTCCGATTGATCAAGTCGCGCATCTCCTGGCTGTCCGGCAGGGGCAGCTCCGGCAAGCCCAGTTTTTTACGACGCGCCAGGATACCCTTTGCGGGCCGAAATGTGAAACTGCAGGCTTCAAGCGATTCGATTTCTCTTTGGACGGCCACCGGCAGCAGACCCTGGTCAGCCGCCATGTTTTTCACCTGAATCAGAAGTGAAGCCAGGGGGACCCCCTCCGGGCAGCGGTCTTCGCACTGGTAGCAGGTGCTGCAAAGCCACAGCAGATCGGTCACCGCCGGTGACAACCCATCCCCGGCAGAAAGCAACGCCTGCACCAGCACGCGCAGATTTTTTTCCGGATTCACGAGGCCGGGACCACAGGCGGATGCGCAGGTCCCGCACTGGTAACAGACGTTGAGCTGACGCTTGATCTGTTCAAATTCGGGCTTTGACATACAGAGCGTTCCCTCTTTGGCAATTTTTACTCCCAGCCGGAGGCCGTTGCTCAGACCTTTATAGCAATGGAAACAGAACCACACAGAAATACTCAGAAAAAAAATCACCATTGTCTGTGTTCGTCTGTGTATTTCTGTGGCTAAATTTTACTCATCCGCCCGAGACCGAGACTGCGACCTCTTTCACACCGCGGGCAATCCCACTCATCCGGGTGACCGTGTCAGCGAATTTTTTGCCTTCGGCCGCCGACATCCAGGCGATCAGGAAGCGCTCGGCGGCTATAGCGTTCTTTTTCATCCAGCGGCGAATCTTCTTTTCGCGCTTTAGGGCAAAATCGTTTCCCGAAATGTAGTGGCAATCCTGGGGCCGGCAGCCGGTCAGCATCACGGCCCCGGCTCCCCGGCCGAAGGCGTGCTTGACAAAATCGGGATCCACCCGGCCCGCACACATCGTCCTGACGATGCGCGTGTTGGTCGGATACTGCATCCGGCTGGTGCCGGCCAGGTCTGCGCCGGCATAGGAGCACCAGTTGCAGGCAAATATCAAAACTTTATGCGCTGGATCGTCCTGCAGGGCCACATCGATCTGGCGCAGGATCATCGCGTCGGTAAAGTTGGTCATGCTGATGCTGTCCCGGGGGCAGTCGGCGGCGCAGGTGCCGCAGCCCTTGCAAAGGGCCGGATTGACCCGGGCCGGGGTTTCTTTCTCCCGGTCCACCCGGATCGCCTGGTAGGGGCAACGCGTGGCGCAAACACCGCACGCATTACAGGACCCGGGATCCACAGCGGCAAACAGCGGTTCGATGCGCACCTCGCCCCGCAGCAGCAGTCCGGCGGCGCGGCCGGCGGCCGCACTGGCCTGGGTGACGGTTTCGCGAATATCCTTGGGTGCCTCGGCACCGCCGGCCAGAAAGACGCCGTCGCTGGGGCTGTCCACCGGCCTGAGCTTGGGATGCGCCTCGATATAAAAGCCTTCGGGACTGCGGGCCAGGGGCAGGGGCACGGCTTCCGGACCGTCGGCACCCACCGAGAGCACCACCATGTCGTGTTCTTCGGCAAGGTTGGCTGCCGCCCGGGTATCCTCGACCATAACCACCAGATTGCGGCTGTGCGGATCCTCCAGAATCCGGGAGGGACGGCCGCGCACAAAGCGGATTCCCTCCCTGCGGGCGCGGCGGTAAAGTTCCTCGAAGCCTTTGCCGAAGGCCCGGATGTCGATGTAGTAAATGGTGACCGCCACCGCCGGCCAGTGTTCCTTGATCAGCAGCGCCGACTTGATGCTTTCCATGCAGCAAAAATTTGAACAATACGGGTTGAAGCGCACATCCCGCGAGCCGACACAGTTGACGAAAGCCACGCGCCGGGGTGCCTTAAAATCCACGGGCCGCACCAGTTCCCCCTGGGTGGGCCCGGCCGCATTGATCAGGCGCTCGAACTCCAGGGTGGTCAGGACATTGGCAAAACGCCCGTACCCGTATTCGGGTATACGTCCGGCATCAAAGGGTTTGAAGCCTACGGCGACGACAATGGCGCCCACCGCATGGGTCGTTTCGCGTTCGCGGTCTTCATAGATGATGGCCTTTTTGTCACAGGCCTGAATGCATTTGCCGCAGACCAGGGGGGAAAGTCCCAGGCAGTTTTGGGCATCGATGAGGTAGCTGGCCGGAACCGATTGCGGGTAGGGGATGTAGATCGCCTTGCGCCATCCAAGATTTCCGGACCATTCGTCGATGACATCCACGGGGCAGACATGCACACAATCACCGCAGGCGGTGCACAGCGATTCGTCCACGTAGCGGGCTTTTTGCCGGATGGTGATGTCGAAATTGCCCACATACCCGGAAATCCGGGTTACCTGCGCATTGGCAATCAGGGTGATGTTGGGGTGCTTGCCGGCATCCGCCATCTTCGGGCCCAGAATACAGATGGAGCAATCCATGGTGGGAAAGGTTTTGTCGATCAGGGCCATGATGCCGCCGACGGTGGGCTGTTTTTCCACCAGCACGATCTCACAGCCGTCTTCGGCCAGATCGAGCGCAGCCTGAATACCGGCCACGCCGGCCCCGATAACCAGCGCCCGCCGGGTGACGGGCACTTTTAATTCGGATACCGGCTGCAAGAGTTCAGCCCTGGCAACCGCCATCTGAATCAACTCGAGCGCTTTGCGGGTTCCGGCAGTTTTTTCGTGCAAGTGCACCCAGCTGCACTGCTCGCGGATGTTGGCCACCTCAACCAGCGCCGGGTTCAAATCCGTGCGGCGCATCAGCGCCTGCCAGGTGGTGCCGTGGAGTCGCGGTGAACAGGCGGCTACCACGATTTTTTCCAGTGCATGTTCGGCGATAGCCGCTTCGATCTCAACCTGGCCGGGTTCGGAACACGTGTAGGGGTTGACTTGCACCAGCTTGACGGCTGTCAGCTGCTCGACGGCCCCGGCCAGCTGATCGATATCGACACTGCCGCCGATATTCTTGCCGCACTGGCACAAAAACACACCGATGCTCGGTTTGGACGGCGAAACATCCGCCGACGGCGTTGGGCGATCCGCATCCATGGTTCTGACTCCTCACCCTCGCTTATGTCCGAGCGGCGCTGGCCCTGACACGCTCGCTAAGCTTTCGAAGATTCTCGACAAATCCTTCCCGCTCGATTTCTACAAACTCGCCGCAAACCACCGGCCCCTGATCTGTATCCAGGATCGCCTCGTGCGGTGCACATCCGACCCGAATGTCGACCTTGTCGCGCAACCATTGCATCATTTCGATGGCATCCCCTTTGCGATTGCGCCGGCCGTACTGGGTGAAACACGGTACGATGACTTCAATAAAGCTGAACCCTTTACGATTAATCGATTTGTGCAGGCTTTGACGCAGCCTGAGGGTGTCGTAACCCGGCCAGCGGGCCACATAGGTGGCCCCGGCCGCGGCTGCCAGGCCCACCAGGTTGAAAGGCGGCTCGATGTTGCCATAGGGGGTCGTGGATGTGATGTCGCCGAACTGGGTCGTCGGGGCCACCTGTCCACCGGTCATGCCGTACACGCTGTTGTTGACGCACACAACGCTGATGTCGATATTTCGCCGGGCAGCGTGAATCAGGTGATTGCCGCCGATGGCGGCGATATCTCCGTCGCCGGAGATGACAAACACCTTGATCCTGGGTTTGGCCAGCTTCAGCCCGGTGGCAAAGGGAATGGCCCGCCCATGGGTGGTGTGAAAAGCAGGGGCTTTGAAGCATCCGCTCGACCGTCCGGTGCACCCGATACCGGAAACAATCGCATAATCCCGGGCCTTCAGGCCTTCCGCATTCAGGCAGGTGGCCAGAGAGGTAATGACCGTCCCGATCAGACAGCCGGCGCAGAAGATAAAACGATTGGGGTTCAGCATTCCGGCCAGCGGATGCCCGTCCGGGGGTTTCGGATCAGCAATGGTCTCCGATTGCATGGATTTACACCTCCTGGCACAGGTACTTGTAAAGGGTGCTCGGAGTCAACGGCAAAGGTGTCGGCACTGTTATGCCCGTCACCTCGAAGGTGTGTCTAAAGCGCTCGACTTCACGGATCAGCATGCCGTTGTTCATTTCCGTGACGATCACCTTCTGCACCTGTTGGCCAAGCTGCCCCATGAGTTCATCGGGAAAGGGCCACAAACTCTTCAGCCGTACCATGCCGATCGGATGCCCTTCGCGGCGCAATCGCTCAATGGCCTCGCGGACCCCGCGGGCATTGATCCCGTATGCAACCACAGCCAGTTTTGCATCTTCCATACGGTATGCCTCCCAGTCATTGATCAACGGACGGGCCCTGCGAATCTTGGTGCACAGACGTCTTATCAGCTTTTCGGCGCTGCCGGGATCCATGCAGGGGTTGCCCATGTCGTCGTGGGTCAGACCGGTTACGTAGAAGTCGTAATCCGTGCCGGCCAGAGCCATGGGCGGCACCAGGTCTTCATCGGCCACCGCATAGGGGCGGTAATCGGATGGCATCACCCGGGGCAACTTACGTTGCACCCGCTCGATTTCGGTTTGCAGTGTCAGAGGCTCCATCATCTGACCTAAAATGCCGTCGGCCGCCAGGATGACCGGTGTCCGATACATCTCTGCCAGGTTAAAAGCCCGAATGGTCAACGCATACATCTCCTGGACCGAGCCCGGTGACAGAACGATAATCTCGTAATCGCCATGGGAGCCGTAGCGCACCTGGTAGACATCCGATTGGGATGCGTTGGTGGGTTGCCCCGTGCTGGGGCCGCCCCGCATGACGGTGACGATCACCACGGGCACTTCCAGCATGACCCCCAGCCCGATACTCTCGGCCATCAACGAGAGGCCGGGTCCCGAGGTTGCCGTCATCGATTTTACGCCCGCAAACGATGCGCCCAGGCAGGCCATGATGGAGGCCAGTTCGTCTTCCAGCTGCACAAATGTGCCCTCGACCAGGGGCAGCCGTTTGGACATCAGTTCGGCTATTTCGGAAGACGGGGTGATGGGATAACCGCCGAAAAAGCGACAGCCGGCTGCCAGAGCCCCTTCGGCACAGGCGTGGTTGCCGCTCGTCAGCACCGGCCCGGGATCTGCCGGCCGGGGTTGTTCGACGCTGGCGCTGGTGTCGTTTCTCATTTCGACGCCTCCGCGGTGTGGATGATCTCGCTGACAAATATGGCCGCGGTCGGACAGAGCCGTTCGCATTGACCGCATCCAAGACAGTCCTGAGGATTGACTGCCACGGCAAAATGGAGCATGCGGCGATTGGTTTGCGGGCCGATCTCCAGGACATCCAGGGGGCAAAATACCGTGCAAAGCCTGCAACCGTCGCAGCGCTCATCGTCCACCGCAATAAGATAGATACTTTTAGCCTGCGGGGGAGCAAGGATGGGTCTGCGGCTGGTATAAAACATCAATTCCTCCTTCCCGACAGATCAGGCCTGTACGGCGGTCACCGCTGTGTAATGGTCGCGGCCAAGCTGGAAGGCGCGTCGATTGACCTCCCGAAAACGCACCGGCAGACGCTCAAACACCCGGTGGTAGTGGCCGGTTTCGAGCAACGGCATCTGACCGCGGTCGGCTTTGCGGCGCACATAACTCGACAGCCAACCCAATGCGAGAATATTGACGACTGCGGCCAGATTGTGTTCGTCGGCCTGTTTTGAAAAAGGGCATTGGTAAAGTTCACCTTCGCAGATAAACGTTTCGGGGGCCCGGACAGTGTGGGCGTCCACAAAGCTTGCCGTTTTGGGGCAGACACATTCGGCGGCCCTGCGGCACCCTTTCTGATCGAGCATCAGCAAAAGATCGGCATCATGATCGCAAAGCGGGTAGTCAATGGGTTTGGCGCTGATGACCACATCGCAGAATATCGGTCCGCCACGTACCGAGGGCGTATAGTCCACAGCCACCGTGGTGTGGTAACCGGCTATCATGGCGACCCTGGCCAACACGCTGCCGGCAAACTTGATGCCCTGTCCGCCGCGTCCGGCTATTCTGAATTTGGTTTGCATGATTTGCCACCTGAGCCAATAATTATGGCTTCCGCCAACCGGGTTTGGCCGTAAACTTTGCCGATGCATGCTGAAGCGGATAAATGCAATCGAACTGCCCGTTGTGGATCTGCAGCACCACGGTGGGCAGTTTGTTTTGACGCTGATAATTCTTATACGCCCTGAACTGTACCGGTCCGAAGGGCGTCATGCGGTTGGTTTGATTCAATGCCTCGCGGATATCGGCCGGCTGAAAAGTCTTTGCCCGCCTCAAGGCATCTGCAACGATCAGCAGGGCTGAATAAGCCTCTGCGCCGTGATAATCCGGCGGTACAGAATGCTTGCCGATATAACCTTCATAATATTCTATGGTCCCTTGATATCGCAGCTGCGGCGCCCAGAGTGAAGCGGTTAAAATGTCATTGGCCAGCGGACCGACCTTGTTGATAAATTTCTGGTGCGTGAAACCACCGGCACCCCCTACGAGCAGAGACGGAAGCTTGAGTTCATTGATCTTCTTGACCAGCAGGGCCGCATCGTCGAGATACGAAACCATGAAGATGATTTCGGGTGGCTCCGCTTTCAATGGCGACAGCAGCCGCTGGAAATAGGCCGATCCGGTCGATTCAGTTTTGGCCTTTTCCTTGTGATAGGGAATGATTTTGCGTATCTCGATATCGTTTTCACGGCAAAACCACATCATCCTTAAAGCCCCACCGGTCCCGTATGGACTGTTTTCGTAAACGATGGCCATCGATTTGGGCTGGAGGTCTTCCAGAAAATATTCCTCGAGCCCGGCCGTATATTCGCCTGCCGGTGGATTCATTCGGAAAACATTTTTCCATTCTCTCTGGGTAACGCGATCGTCAGCAGCCGTGCATACCAGCAGAGGCCGGTTCAACCGTTCGGCCGCCAGGGCCATGAATATGGCATTGCTGCTCTGGTAGGCACCGACCAGCATGACCGCCTTATCTTTGTCAACAAGCTGTTTAATGGCTTTTAAACCGGGACCTTGTTTGCCCCGATCGTTACCGTATACCAGTTTAAGCGGCCGGCCGTTGATGCCGCCACTGCTGTTGATAGTCGCCAGGGCCATGTCATAGGAGTTTTTCATCATTTCGGCGTATGTATATTCCTCGGAATGCAGAACACCGACAATGACCGGATCTGCAGCCGCGGCGAGGCCCGGGCAGGCAATCGTAAAGGCAATTACCAGCAATAAGCACCACAAAACTTTGGTTTTGTTCATTGGGCACCCCCTTTTGGGTTTATTTGGTCTTTAAGGATGCGCGCCTCAAAGCCGGCAGAGGAATTACCAATCCAATACAAGCAGTGTATGTCGTCGGGATGGACGCGTAGCCTTTTTTTTGTGGAAGGATATGGGCTGTAAACCGGCGAAAAGAAATTGAAATGCAGTGTATGATGCAGGCGCAGTTTGAGATGATAGTTAATGTTTGCAGGTTCCGGGGAGTGACTGCAATCTTTAACCGCTCGAATCAGAAGGTGAAATTGAAGACGCTTTCCCTTCCGGATACTGGTTTATATTCATCTTTACATTTACTTGATCTGAAAAATCAACAACAAAAGTTCGGAGTTCATTTAGCGCTAACGCGCTGTCCGTTGTCAGTGGTCAGTTGTCGGTGGCCACGTTGCACGCCAACAACAAATAGTTCGGAGTTCGGAGTGAGTCCCGCCGTGGCGGAATTCGGAGTTAAGGAGTCGCTGCGCTGCGCCAAATATTTGAAACTTGATGAATTAGAAAATGGTGTAATGCATTTTGTCTTTTTGATAATCAGGATCTTCGAAACGGGCTCGGTTATCCAATATCGTCCGGTTAATGATCCAGTTACAGGCAGCGCGTTTCTTTTGCCACTGACTACTGACAACGGACAAATGATTTGTGGTTGACAGCAAGGCGCCGGCGATTTTACTCAATAGACAGACAACCTGCAGATTTGTCATAAATCTTTAAATCCAAGGTTTTAAAATGGCCCATCGCACAGCCCGCTCTGCATATGACCGCTTGACCGACCGGCTCAATCGCTATCCCCAGGGCGCACCGCCGTCCGATCTGCTGTTCCGCATTCTGAAAATGCTTTTCAAAGAAAAAGAGGCCGAACTGGTCGCTCTGTTGCCCATTAGGCCGTTTAACGCCAAAGATGCGGCCCGAATCTGGAAGATGGACACAACGAGCGCCCGCAAGGTACTCGACAAACTGGCCGCGCGTGCCCTGCTGGTCGATTTCTCGTCCAATGGCCAAACCCGGTACGTGCTGCCGCCGCCGATGGCCGGTTTTTTTGAGTTTTCACTGATGCGGGTGCGGGGAGACATCGATCAAAAACTGCTGAGTGAACTGTTCCATCAATATTTAAACGTTGAGGAAGATTTTATAAGGGCATTGTTTACCGACGGTGAGACGCAACTCGGCCGCACTTTCGTACACGAACCGGCACTGCCGGCCCAACCGGCATTGCATGTGCTGGACTACGAACGGGCCAGTGAGATAATCAAAACGGCAAGAGTGCGCGGGATCAGCATTTGTTACTGCCGCCACAAGATGATGCACCTGGAAAAGGTTTGCGCTGCCCCACTCGATATATGCATGACGTTCAATACATCGGCCGAGTCGCTCGTCAAGCACGGTCACGCTCGACCGGTCGATGCACTCGAGGGATTGGACCTGCTCCAGTGCGCCTATGAAAACAACCTTATCCAGTTCGGTGAAAATGTACGCGAGAGTGTCAACTTCATCTGCAATTGCTGCGGATGCTGCTGTGAGGCAATGATCGCAGCCCGGCGGTTGGCCGTCATGCACCCCATCCACACGACCAATTTTATGCCCGTCGTCGATGAGCAGGCCTGCAACGGCTGCGGCAAGTGCGTCATCGTCTGCCCGGTGGAAGCCATGACCCTTGTTTCGGCCAATGATCCGCAGCGCCCCAAAAAGAAAATCGCCCGGCTCGACCGCGATCGATGCCTGGGATGCGGGGTTTGCGTGCGGGCCTGCGGCAAATCCGACAGCATCCGACTCCAATCACGTCCAAAGCGGGTAATCACCCCTTTGAACGGCACTCACCGGGCGGTGGTCATGGCCCTGGAACGGGGCAAATTCCAGGAACTCATCTTCGACAACCAGGTGCTGGGCAGCCACCGGGCCCTGGCCGCTGTTCTGGGTGCTATCCTGGGTCTGCCGCCCGTCAAAAAGGCCCTGACCACCAAGCAGGTCAAATCCCGTTACCTGGAAGCACTGGTTACCCGCTTTGGCAATCGTTGAAGTTTCCGTTTTGAAGTCGGTTTTCTTTTCTCAGAAGCGGGGATATCGGCCGTCTGAGAGGTCTTGCGGGTTGATATCCGAATCAAGATCAGGCTGAACATTCCGAGCAGCGCGACCATGATGAGCATGGCAATGATCAGCCCAAACTTGAACAGGTATTTCGCATACGGTTTTTCGATCGACCGTCTGAAGGTCAAGTTTCCGAATTCGTTTATGTATTCATTTATATGCGCGGGATCTGTCTTTTGGGCTGCACGAATAACGAGTTCCAGCTCGGCGATAAATTTCTTTTTATGGCTATCGTCGAGCCCGTTCATCCAATCGATAAAAGTCGGACGGTTGTCACCGCTAAAATGTTTTTTCACCACTCCCGGCAGTTTAACTCCGGGAGCGGCTGCCTGGATTTTGATCACAGGATCCAATTTCAAGTCCACCGAATGCTGCACGTCGGCAAATGTGACCCGGCTGTTGTTGGTGATCGAAAAATAGGTGAGCCCGCTCAGGACGACCAAAAAGATCAGAAATGCAATTGAAGCGAACGCAACGAATTTCGTCAGTGTGAATATCCAGTCTTTTTCGGACCATTCGGTCATTTCGGAAACCATTTGAATTGATTTTTCAAAAGGCTTCTTGAGCTTGTCGGTCCGAATTTTGGGCAAAGACGATGAGCGTTTTTCTTTTTTTTTGGTGGTGGTTTTTTTTGCCGCTGCTTTTTTTTGTTCGGCTTCGGCCCGAGTCATATCCAATTTTTCCTGGCTCAACCGAATTCTGCCCCCGCATTTCTTGCAGGCGAAAGTAAAGGCCATGTCGGGGACCTTCTCATCTTTAAAATTGTAAACCTTCTGACAATCTGTGCATTCGACTTTCATAATGCGTCCTATCCCATCCAAGTATCCGGATTTTTTGAGTATCAGTAGTCTGCGCGCGTTTTGCTTACACTATTTAGTTGAATTATATCAAATAATTAATTGAATATCAATCATTCGTAGTTCAATGTGGGACAAAAAAGAAGGGGCGGCGGGTATTCAAAGGTTATAGCAGTTGTCATCAATATGTTAAGTTACCAATGCGGCAATTATTATTTAGACATTCTTAATTGAGATTCATATTCACCGCAGAGTCGCAGAGTACGCAGAGAGTTCTTTTTTTATGTTTGCCGTTGAGAGGCCGGCAAACATAAAGGACAATCCGTCTGTAAACGATAAACTGGCCAAGTGTGGTGGAAAGAAAACAATATACGATAACAATTGCCCGAAGGGCTTGGGTTTATTTCTTTTCGGCCTCTCACCGAAAAGAAATAAGAAAAATATTCTCTGTGCTCTCTGGGTCTCGAGCGGCTTGTCGGGTCGTCTTGTCCCGTCGTCTTGTGGGGTCGAAGCCTTTAGGCGAGGCCCCAAGCTCGCAGAGCGAAGCCTGAAGCGGGCGGTGAATCCATATCTAAAAACTTATGAACTCCTTAACCCTACAACGAAACTTATATCAATTATTACTTGATTTTTAAGTAATGGCCTGCAATACTACGAAACAACCCCAAATATAGGAGGCAGGCCATGCTACCCATTTCGCGTCAGGATGAGC
>Ga0126335_1000121_pt1 | contig 36237 bp, 30 predicted proteins | sample OlaspJWI45metaG_FD_108409 | JGI IMG/M metagenome (GOLD analysis project Ga0126335, IMG submission 108409) | Marine gutless worms symbiont microbial communities from Oahu, Hawaii - Olavius sp. 1 OAHU.JWI-45 metaG | ecosystem: Host-associated > Annelida > Digestive system > Unclassified | place... | reverse complement strand
GTTGTTTTACCATCTGGGTACCTCCTGTTTTTGGTTTTAGTTGGTCCTAAACCCAATTATTACAGGGGACCCAGATGGTTTTTCAATTATTATTTTCTAATTCATGCAAGATCGAGGTACAAACAGCTAATTGCATGGATGCGCGGCCTGAAAAAACCCTCGGCTGCACAGGCAGAGTAATCTGAAATAAGCTACTATCTCATCGTACTCCTCCAGATAGAGGCAAAACCCTAAGTGAGCGTAAACAAAATGGAGAACGTATATAAATAATCAAATCCATTGTTTTTTTTAAGCAATGATAGAACCTGGGGGAATATAGATCATCAGGATCAGACGTTCCTGCCTTCCAGAATGTGTCGTAATTCGTCATCCCTACCAAGTCCCGCGCAGCGGGGCGCGCGCCGGGATCCAGAAGAACCGGGAATTATGGCTAAATCCTGGATTCCGGATCACGCCCATCTCCGACGGGCGTGTCCGGAATGACGGCTTTTTCGAATTACGACACAGTCTGCTTGGCAGGAATGACGGGCTTTCTATCCGAAAACTCCCCGACTGCTCAACTAATAAACAGGAGAGAGAGATGCCGATTCAAATTGTCCGCCTGGGAAGTCCACGCCAAAAGGCCGAGGGACTGCGGATCGGGACGGTGAGACGGCCGCCGCGCGGTGTTCCGAAAGTCGAGTTTGCTTCTCGGAACTTTTACGACGTCTGGCTTCCCGAACTGGCACCCAGCGAACAATTGCTCAAGCTCGGGCAGGCGGCCGATGACGAAAAGCGCTGGCGTGCGTTTACAAGACGCTACCGCGCCGAGATGCGCCAGGCGGAGAAACGGCGGCTGCTCGACCTTCTGGCCGCGTTGTCACGGCAGACGAATTTTTCGGTGGGATGTTATTGCGCTGACGAGCAACGCTGTCATCGGTCTATACTGCGTGAGCTTCTGGCCGAGCGCGGTGCACAGTTCGCATAGACATATGGTCTGTCAACCGGGCAGCAGTAAAAAAGGCCCGCTCTCCACCAATTTTCCCAACCATTTAAAATGCGATTGTCTATTTGAAATCAAATCATCGACGTGCCTATATTAGCTGATAGCAGTTGTCATAAATCTGTTCCGTTTAAACAGACCTTGCGCCAGTTGAAGAGCAGCCGGAACAATTAATGATAAAAAACTTTTAGAGCGTTTGGAGGATTAGACGTTATCGACAACCCACACAAAACTCGAAAACTGCCCATATCGGAACGTTATTCTGACAAACACTCTAATCCATTCGAAAAGGAGGGCTGCTGTGATTCCCCAGGATTACTATCACCGGGTTTACGAACACCTGGAAAAATGTTTCCAACCCTACGATTATGTTATCGTCACCGGCAATGAACTGGTCGCCGAAGGTTGCGATCCGGCCTTTCCCGCGCTGGCGGCACCGTTGGATAGACTGGCCCATTATACCCAAGAGCGGGCCCTGCAGGTGCATCTGCCCGTGATTGGCGAAAGGTCGCGGTCGATTTTGATGCCGATCGATTTTGAGATTTTTCTCGGCGATGACAACCATCGATTGTATTCGGACAAACAGACCCAGAAAGAATACTTTGAACAAATAATGCCCGTGGCCGATTTTATCGAGCAGATCTTTCGTTCGCGGGGCTTGCCTTATCTGTTGGACTTTACACCTTCCGGCGGACATTTTCTCTTCCAGAACCATATGGAAGACCGCGCCACCCAGGCGCTTGTAAAAATCGGAAACCTGGAAGAAGATCTTGTTAAAGCCTGCAACTACATCGATCCGAACGATCTTCGGCGAAGATTCGGTGTTGCCCTCGATGCGGCGCGTGTTTTCAGCGGCCTGGGTAAACTGGCCGAGTACATCGCCCTGCTAACCATGGCAGCCTTCCGGGACAACGAAGCCAGAGGTCTGTATCCGGTCACCATATCCGACAGCCTCGATCACTGCATTAATCTGGACAACACCTGGAGTGAAGGGTCGCCGTTTATGCGCGCCATTCGCAGTCCGTTCAGTTTGCATAAGAAAAATCAGGAAAAATACGGTAAATATCATCAACCGCCGCTGGTGGATGTCATCGGGGCGGTATATGACGGGCAAGCAATCAACCATGCAAGCGGGCTGGACGTTATCCTGGACTGCATGTGGGATCTGGAACAGGCCGCAGCCCACTCGCAAATCGTTGCCGGGGCTATCCCCGGTTCAAACGATACGCTGATCGATTTTATCCGGGAGTATCAAAAATCCGATCTATATGCATTTCACCGGGATTTCGACCGGGAACCCGATCTGCCGCGGGCAAGGGCGTTGATCGATGCGAAAAAAGAGCCCAACCTACCCGATTGGGCCCGCAACATTCTTTACCACCCTAATCCGGCGGCCCTGCAACCGAAAAATCTGATCGGGTTTGTCTACGATTTTAGCATCCGGGCCAACTGGAAGCCGAAGCATATCGGCAATGTGCTGCGGGACCTGTATCAGGACCCCGCCCACGGCTGGACCCAGGATTTTTTCAAATACCCGGCGGAAGAAAAAGCCAATTACTGGGCCAGGGTTTACAGCGCCGTTGCCCTGTGGCGCACCGGTCGGTTAAATATGCCTGAAATGGTCGGGTAATTACAAGGTTGTTGTTGACAGAACTTGATAGGGCTAATATAAAAATATTGTTACTATTTTGATATCAAGTACACTCTTTACGAAATTTTATTAACTTAATCCTCACGAAATCTTTAATCGATGGCAAATGTCACCGACTCATATTTTTCTAAAACTCTCCAAAAAGGTTTAATTATATTAAACCTGTTTGATCGAGACCATACTACGCGCAGATTATCAGAGATATCAAAAATTACAGGCATAAATAAAACATCCGTATACAGGTTTGTGAACACGCTGGTCAAATTGGGATATCTTAGAAAGAGTGAGAATAATAATCTGCTGCGATTGGGGCCCAAATCTTTTGTGTTGGGACATAATTTTTTTCGTGGTTTCGACATATTGCAGAGTGTCAAACCGATTATCGAAAAGACCTTTCTCCAGAATAACATTTCCATTGACTCTGCCATACTGCACGAACATAAGTTGATCTCTCTTTATCGCCGCGAGGTTGACAATCTGATTTTTCTGCGCCTGCCACTGGTAATGGAAGATCTGCATGCGCGCGCCATGGGCAAAGCCGTCCTGGCAAATATGAATTCTGCGGATCTGTCCGTTTTCCTGAAAAATTCCAATTTAAAAAAACTGACACCCAATACGATTGCCGACCGGAAGGCTCTTTTAAGAGAGCTGGCGCTATCTAAAGAACGCGGCTACACTGTTAACAACGAAGAATACGTTAAGGGACTTATCTGCATTGGTGCTCCGGTAATCAACTATAACACCAACCAGGTAGCAGGAGCTGTGAGTCTTGATTTTCCGGCTTCTGAATTTTCCCTGGACAGCATTGAGAGCGGTTACACCGGCATATTAACCAAGTTAGCCAGTGAAATGTCCGAAATATTTACAATTGCAGATGTCTAACCCGGATAAATCACACCCCTTGAGCGTTCATGCATTCAATGGCATAGTCCGCCTTAGGCGATATATTTGAAATCCATCCCAGGACAGTTTTTTCTAATGATAAAGAATCTTTAGAGCGTTTATAGTATTAGATGTTATCGACGATCCACACAAAACTCAAAACACTTCCCATACCGGAACGTAATTCTGACAAACGCTCTATAGGTTTCCCGCTAAAAATTGCAAAAAAAATGATATTCAACTATTTTTTTCTTGACAATGGGCAATGATAAAGTTAGAAAATTTTAATATACTATAAGTGTTACTATAATAGTAACAGTTATATGCTGCAATTCCGCCCTTTAACTTACAAACAATCTTGCATTCATCGGGAGACATAGCTATGGCAACTTACCTAAAGAAAGCTGACCCGCAAGTTGGTGAAAAAGAGGTCAACACAAGAAACATCGTAAAAGAAATCCTGGGTGATATTCGAAGCCGCGGTGAGTCCGCTGTAACTGAGCTGGCGGCAAAGTTCGACAACTGGAAGCGGGACTTCATTTTAGGAAGGGAGGAGATTGATTCGCTGGTTGCCTCTGTCCCTCAGACGGCCAAAGACGATATCCGCTTTGCCTATGACCAGGTTTACGGATTTGCCGTAAAGCAACGAGAAAGCATGCAGGAGTTCGAGACCGAATTGTCGCCCGGGGTAACCCTGGGACAGCGACTGATTCCCTGCCAATGTGCCGGATGTTATGTTCCGGGGGGACGGTTTGCCCACGCGGCCTCGGCAGTGATGAGTGTCGCCACAGCCAAAGCCGCAGGAGTGCCGTTTATAGTGGCCTGCACCCCGCCCCGGGGCGACAGCATTAATCCGACGGTTGCTTATGCATTGTCTCTTTCGGGCGCCGATGTGATCATGGCAATGGGGGGCGTGCAGGCCATCGGCACCATGGCTTTTGGGCTGTTTACCGGCAAACCGGCCGATATCATTGTGGGGCCGGGGAATGCATTTGTAGCCGAAGCCAAACGGATGCTCTACGGCGAGATCGGTATCGATGTGTTTGCAGGTCCAACCGAATCACTGATCATTGCGGATCATACGGCAGATCCAATGATCGTTGCCGTGGATCTGGTCAGTCAGTGCGAACATGGTTTTGATTCCCCTGTCTGGCTGCTGACCACATCAAAAGAGTTGGCCGAAACAGTCATGGAGATTATGCCGAAGGTGATTGCCGATCTGCCCGATCCGGAGGTGGCCGCGTCATCCTGGAAAAACTACGGGGAGGTCGTGCTCTGTGAAGATCGTGAAGAACTTGCCCGTGTCAACGATGAATATGCCGCTGAGCATGTACAGGTGATCGCCGAAGACCTGGACTGGTATACTGCGAATCTGAAGAATTATGGGTCTTTATTTCTGGGCGAAGGCTGCACCGTATCGTATGGTGACAAGACATCCGGAACCAATCATATCCTGCCGACGAAGAAGGCGGCGCGTTATTCCGGCGGTCTGAACGTCGGAAAATTCATCAAAGTTCTTACCTACCAGAAGCTTTCCAAAGAAGCGAACCGAACCATCGGTGCGGTTGCATCCCGTATATCTCGATACGAAGGGATGGAAGGGCATGCCCGGGCAGCCGATATCCGTTTGCGCAAGTATTTTCCCGATGAAAAATTCGATTTTGAGGTCTACGACCAAAAATCCTATGTGTAACGTCCTCGGTCAAGGGGTATAAATCAATGAGCCATCAATCAATTGAAACGATTCGATTCACCAAGGAGTTCACCCGCCAGGAGCCAATTCCCGAGGCCGGTATCAAGCGGGCCCTGGAGCTGATGCAATCCGGACGGTTGCACCGCTACAATACCGCCTCAGGGGAAGAGTCGGATGTGGCGCTGCTGGAAAAGGAGTATGCCGAATATGTGGGTGCGAAATACTGCCTGGGTCTCTCGTCATGCGGCAGTTCCATTTATGTGGCCTTAAAGAGTGCGGGCGTGTTGCCGGGCGATAAAATACTGTGCAATGCGTTCACACTGGCGCCGGTACCCGGTGCGATCGAGAATGCGGGCGCGGCCCCGGTGTTTGTTGAGATTACAGATGACTATCTCACCGATATTAAAGATTTGAAAAAAAAGGCGGACCAATCCGGTGCCCGATATTTCCTTTTGTCCCACATGCGCGGACATATCGTCGATATGGATCGCGTAATGGAAATTTGCCGGGACTCGGGCATCACGCTTATTGAAGATTGCGCCCATACGGTCGGGTGTCGATGGGGAGAGACGTTTACCGGACGTTTTGGCAAAGTGGGCTGTTATTCCAGCCAGACATACAAGCACATGAACTCAGGTGAAGGTGGGCTTCTGGTTACCGATGATGACGATTTGCTCGCAAAGGCCATATTGTACTCCGGGTCGTACATGCTTTACGAACGCCACCTCTCAAGGCCGCCTTTGGCGGTTTTTGAAAAATACAAGAAAATCGTCCCAAATTTCAGCCTGCGCATGACCAATTTGTCGGCTGCGCTGCTTCGGCCGCAGCTGGCCGATCTCGACCGGCAATGCCGGCGCTGGAACAAGCGCTATGATCTAATGGTATCTGAACTGACCGGTGTCCCCCACATCCGCGTTCCGGTAAGACATGCCCGGGAAGGCTATGTCGGATCTTCTTTGCAATTTAACCTCATTGATACCGATATTGCTTCGGTCGAAAAATTTTTAAAGGTATGCGCTGAAAGAGGCGTTGAGATTAAATGGTTTGGCGCCAAAGAGCCCGTCGCCTTTACCAGTACCTGGGAAAGCTGGGAGTATGTAAAAGAAGTTCAACCGCTTCCAAACACAAGAAAAATCCTTGATTTTATGTGTGATTTCAGGGTTCCATTGACCTTTTCACTGGATGATTGCAAAACCATTGCGGCGGTTATCAGACAGGTGGCCGGAGAAATCTTTTCAAAATAATTGTACTAAAGAACTATAAGGAAAAAGAAAAATGACCGAATCAATCCGCATGACCGTTACAACGGACAAAGCGCCCGGTGCCATCGGACCGTATTCACAGGCCGTCAAAACGGACTCCTTGGTATTTGTGTCGGGCCAGCTGGCACTGGAGCCTGCGACCGGAAATCTTGTCACCGGCGACATTCAATCCGAAACGCGCCAGGCAATGGAAAATCTGAAAAACGTACTCGAAGCAGCCGGGAGCAGTCTGGAAAAAGTTGTCAAAACCACGCTGTTCATCAAAGATATGGGTGATTTTCCCGTTATCAATGAAGTATACGGCGAATTTTTCCAAAACAACCCGCCGGCGCGCGCCTGTGTCGAGATTGCCCGACTGCCCAAGGACGCCAATTTTGAAATAGAGGCCATAGGACTGCTCTAAAACCATCAAATTTTGGAGGGCCAACCCATGTATGTATCACACCTATCGTGCCCCAAATGCAGCGCGACCTATGCGAGCGAGAAGCTGGTGCAGCTGTGCGAATGCGGTGCACCACTTCTGGTCGATTATGACCTTTCCAAGGTTCAGGCCGTCTTTAAGAAAGAAATGCTTAAGGATCGCCAGCCGACCTTGTGGCGGTACCGGGAACTGTTGCCGGTCAAAGATGAGAAAAACATTATCTGTCTGGGTGAGGGGATGACACCATTGCTGCCCTTAAAAAACTTAGGGCCCAAGTTAGGTATGCCCAACCTTTTTATGAAAGACGAAGGCATCATACCAACCGGCACATTCAAAGCGCGTGGTGCGGCAGTGGGTGTTTCGCGCGCCAGGGAACTGGGGGTAAAAGTGCTGGCCATGCCCACCAACGGTAATGCCGGCGCAGCGTGGGCGGTGTATTGCGCACCTGCCGGCATCGAGGCGGTGATCGTCATGCCCGAGGATGCCCCGCCCATACCGAGGGGTGAGTGCGCCATAGCCGGAGCCAGTCTCTATCTTGTCAAAGGCCTTATCTCTGACGCCGGAAAGATTGTGGCCCAGGCAGTCGGTGAGCATGGATGGTTTGATGCTTCGACCCTCAAAGAGCCGTATCGTATCGAGGGGAAAAAAACCATGGGGCTTGAACTGGCCGAACAGTTCGACTGGGATATGCCCGACGTCATATTATATCCCACCGGTGGCGGTGTCGGTATCATCGGGATATACAAAGCCCTGATGGAACTCAAAGAGATGGGCTGGGTAGAAGGAAAACTGCCCCGTCTGGTAGCGGTTCAGGCAACCGGTTGCGCTCCCATTGTCAAGGCCTTTGAGGAGAAACGCCTTAATTCGGATTTCTGGGAAGGGGCCAAAACGTGTGCATTCGGCATCACCGTTCCCAAAGCGCTGGGCGATTTTCTGGTGCTGGATGCCATATACAAAACCGACGGTTGTGCCCTTGCCGTATCGGATGATGAACTGCTCGAAGCTTCAGCCTTGCTGGCCAGGACCGAAGGTACTTTCATCTGTCCGGAAGGGGCTGCGAACCTGAGCGCAGCGATGAAGCTGAGGGAATCGGGCTGGATCAAATCCGATGAGCGGGTGGTCCTGCTCAACACCGGCAGCGGATTGAAATATCCCGAGACCGTTACGGTCACGCCGCCAGTCCTGATGCCCGGAGATAAATTACCCGTTGGCTGATCAGTCTATTTGGTCTGCATGTTATTGTAATCACCTAATAATCTATGGAGGATGTGTCATGAAAAAAATTATTTTTAGCGTAATTATGGTAATGGCCCTTTCCTTGATCTGTGCGCCCGGCATATCAATGGCAAAAACCGTGTTGAAGCTCGGCTTTGGCGATCCCATCAATTCTGACCAGGGCGCATTTGCCAAACAATTCAAATATCTCGTCGAAGGTTATACCAATGGCGAGGTCGAGGTACAGTTGTTTGCAGGCGGTGCCCTGGGCAACGAAACTGAAATGTTGCAGAATACGCGCAGAGGCGAGTTGGATCTCTGTGTCGTGGCTTCTCCCAACATGACCCCATTTTCAAAACAACTGCAAATTCTGACCATGCCCTATGTTATTCGATCCATGCGTGATGCCGTGACCATTACGACCGGCAAACTGGGCAACAAATGGAACGAAGCGGTGATGAGTCAGGCCGGTGTTCGCATCCTTGGCTATACCTACTCCAACTTCCGTCACCTGACCAATTCAAAACGCAAGGTCTGCAGCATGGCCGATCTTAAGGGTTTGAAAATCCGTGTGCCTCAAAATGCACAGATGATTGAAAGCTATAAGGTCTGGGGCGCCAATCCGACCCCGATGGCCTGGACGGAGACCTTTACCGCTCTGCAGCAGAAAGTCGTGGACGGCCAGGACAACCCCTTTATCGTTGACTACACCATGAAATTCCATGAGGTTCAAAAATATATTACGCCTTTGCACTACCAGTTTTCACTGCAACCGCTCATCGTGGGTGTAAAGTATTTCGAGAAACTTGAACCCGAAATGCAGAACATTTTGATGCGTGCCGGAATCGAAGCCCAGCAGTATTGCGTTTTATTTCAAATGGAAGAGTCCGACAAAGCGTTAAAGGCCATGCTTGACTCCGGAATGGAGTACTGTGAATTTTCGGATGAAGACAAAATGATCGATCTGGCGGTGAAAAATGTCTGGCCGAAATTCTATGACGAGGTTGGCGGCAAAGAGACACTGATGGGTGTGGTCGCAGAATTGGAAAGAGCCAGAGAGATGCAAAAGTAACTGTTAATTACCATGTAGGATGACACCCTGAAGAGCGCCTTTGCGTGATCGCGTGAAGGCGCCCCGGCCGGTATCCCGGTATCCCGGAAAGGCAGGCTGCGCCAATGAAATCAATCCTGAAAAAAACGTTACCGATTTTAGACAACATAGAAGGATATTTGTGTAAATTTTTCCTGGGATTTTTCGTTATACTTCTTTTCATTCAGGTGGTGATGCGGGTTGTGTTTCAATCATCGATCACCTGGAGTGAAGAGGCTTCAAGGTTTGCATTTGTCTGGTTTGCTTTTCTGGGCGCATCATACGCGGCGCGGTTGGGTGCGCACAATCGCGTCACATTCCAGTTTAAATTCCTTCCCAGAATAGTCGGCAATATGTCACAGCTTATCGCCGATCTGGTCTGGATCGGGTTCAATACCGTCATGACCATCAAAAGCATCGAGACGATACAGGACATGCTGGAATTTCCTTTCTTTTCCCCCGCTCTCGACCTGCCCATGCATTATGTATACATGTTGTTTCCCATCGCTTTCACTCTCATGACCATACGGATCATCCAGGTCAATGTACTGAAATTTGTTTACAAGGTTGAGTTGAAAGATGTCGATGATGTGACGTCAGAACTGGATGAAATGAAAGCAGATATGGAAGCCAAAGCGTAACCGTTAAGGAGTCTCTCATGATTTCTGCAGTACTGTTCGGTGCATTTGCAATACTATTGGTGATCGGAGCACCCATCACCGTTGCGCTGGGAATGGCGGCCATGGCCGCCTTCATGTCCATCGGGAAAGATACGGCCACGCTGGTGCAGGTCGCCTATAATTCTGTGAACTCCTTTCCGGTAATGGCGCTGCCGGCCTTTATACTCTCCGGCGCGCTCATGCAGGATTCGGGTATATCCCGGCGGTTGGTGAATATCGCCGAATCCCTGGCCGGCCGGATGACGGGAGGGATGGCGGCCTCCACTGTTATTGCTTGCCTGTTCTTCGGCGCCATATCAGGATCCGGGCCAGCCACAACCGCTGCAGTGGGAATGCTGATGATACCGGCCATGATCAAGCGCAACTATGACAAGGGCTATGCATCTGCGGTGACGGCATCATCCGGCGGTTTAGGTGTTGTCATCCCGCCCAGTATACCCATGGTTATTTATGGTGTAACGGCCAGCGAATCTATAACCAAATTATTCATCGCCGGGGTCTTTCCGGGCCTGCTGATTGCTTCTGGAATTATCTTGGTGAATTATTTTATCAGCAAACGCAAAGGCTACAAATCCGATGCTGAAGATTGGTCAATTAAAACCGTGCTGGTCAGTATCAAGGAGGGCTTCTGGGCTCTTATGGCACCGGTGGTTATATTGGGCGGTATCTATTCGGGATTTTTCACTCCGACCGAAGCCGCGATTGTTTCCATTTTTTATACCCTGTTTGTGGGAATATTTATCTACAAAGAATTGAAGCTAAAATCCATATTTAAATCCATGGATTCCACGACCTGGCTTGCCGGCCGGGTGTTGATCATTTTGTTTACGGCCCAGGCTTTTGGGCGCCTGCTGGTACAATATAAAATTCCGGATGCAATCGCCGGAGGCCTGCTGGATCTTACCGGGAACGTCTTCATCATCTGGGCCCTGATTATATTTTTTCTGATCGCTATCGGCATGTTCATGGAAACTCTGGCCACCATTATGCTGGTTACGCCGGTTCTCTTACCCGTAATGACATCTTTGGGAGTTGATCCCATCCACTTTGGCGTTGTTCTGGTGATGTGTTGTGAGATCGGTTTTGAAACCCCGCCGCTGGGCGAGAACCTTTTTATCGCGTCGGGTATCGCTAAAACGACTATCGAGGAGATTTCCGTCAAATCCATTCCGTTTTCCATCGTTGAAATATTATCCGTTTTTATTGTTGCCTACATTCCCGGCTTTGCTCTCTGGTTACCGAAGCTTCTCGGGTACTAGTCAACATTACCGGGGTAAAAACCCGGAAGTTCCATTCCAGATCCGCTCGATCACCAGATGAGCGTGAACCGGGCAGCCCATCGGGCTGAAAATTACCGTGACAGGAATGGGTCGACCATAGAATAAACCGGTTTGATCCAGGAGCAAAAAAATGAAATTTTTGCGAACATGCAAATGGCAGGTTATCTTATTTGCAGTTGCAGTTGCAGTTATCCTGTTCCAGGCGCAATCATCGAAGGCTGAATCGGGGAAGCGCCCCGAAAAAATCGTCATAGGATACATGACCGTGCCCAATCCTTTAACTGTGGCCAAAGAATTGGGATGGGTCGAAAAGACCCTCGGCATTCCGGTGGAATGGATTAAATTCGAATCGGGCCGCCATGTCCTCAAAGCGATCCCCAAAAAAGAGGTGGACCTGACCCATATCGGTTCGACACCCTGCGCCGCCGGAATTGCCAATGGACTTCCCATTGAAGTCGTCTGGGTTTCGGCGGTCATAGCCGATGGCGAGGCCCTGGTGGTAAGTAAAACGGCCGGGATAGAAAAACTGGCCGACCTTTCGGGCAAAAAAGTCGCCACCCCTTTCGAGTCGACCTCGCACTATGCCCTCAAGGCCGTCTTGAAACTCTCCAACATCGAGGAGAGCGGGATGGAAATTGTTAACATGGATCCCAACCAAATGCTGGCTGCCTGGAAAAAAGGTGAAATTCAGGCCGGTTATGTCTGGGACCCGGCCCTGTCCGATATGGTGGAAAATGGTGGGAAAATTCTTCTGACCAGCAAGGAACTGGCGCTCAGAGGCTTTCCGACGGCGGACCTGTTTGTGGCCAGGAAGGATTTTTCCGAAAACTACCCCAACCTTGTTTCCGGGGTGGTCAACGACCTGAACCGGGCGGCCGAGTTATATCGTTCCGATCCGGAAAAAGCCTCGTCGGCCGTGGGCAAAGGCCTTGGAATTTCCCCTGAAAAGGCATTGAAACAAATGGAGGGAATGATCTTCCTGACGGCCGCGGAACAAAAAGTCGGACTTTATATCGGGAAATTGCAATGGGAATTCGGTCTTTACACGCTTTTGAAAGATGCTGCGGATTTTCTGGAAGAAGAGGGGGCAATTGAGAACTCACCACCCTGGCCTGCATTCAGGCGATCCATCAATTCCGGATTCATAGATGAAATCTACAGGAAATTGAAGCGGCCCAAATATTAGAGCGTTTGATATAGAAATAGGAGTGGATCCCACTCCGGAAACTCCAGCAATCCCTTCTCGGCCATTTGCCAGGCACTGATTTCCAGGTTGCGCAGGGGATTGAGGCCCTGCGGGCAAATATCCACACAGCCGTAACACTTCATACAGGATTGAATTCTTTCCCGTAAAACCGGGCTATCCCTGCCTGTATCCAGAAAATCGAAGACTGCCTGCTGAATTTTCGGGGACTTTACGTCCGCAATTTGTGTTCTGGAGATAATTGGGCATTTTTTAGCGCACGACCCACAGACATTGCATTCAGCGATAGCCGTCTTTTTTTCCCCTTTGAAGAAATCGATCAGGTTCATTCTATGGTTTCAAGTCTTCATCTGTTTTATTTTATCCAGGTTTTGCTTGATTATCGGGCTGATCTCAGGCGGATGCCAGTCTGCATTTCGAGGGTCTTCCGGCCAGGTGAACGGGAGGTGACGAATTTCACCCGGACTTTCCGTATCATTGAACATGGCAAGGGCGGCGGTTAGAACCTGCCGTTGCCCGTCGCGGTCCCCTACCTGTCCCACAGGTCGTCCGTAAGGGTATTCGATAGCCGCTGAGCGCGGAATACCGACAGCGTAATGAAACTCCCAGGTTGGTGTGAGAACCACTGTGGCAATCCCTCTTTCCTCCATGTAGCGGGCGGCCAGTCCCACGGACCGGCAACAGAAGGGTCAGGCGGGGGTGAGAAGCACGGCTTCCACCGCTTCGGCTTTCATCTTTGCGGTCATGGGAGCGATCCCCTGGTCAATGTAATCCAGGCCATCCCACTGAAATCCGTAGAAGGAATAGGCGGTCGGCGCCAGTTCGCCTATGACACCCTCCCGGGCGAATTCTTCCAGCCGGTCAAGCGGCAGCATCACGTTGATGTCTGCTTTGATATAACCGGTGTTGATGTGGAGGTGATTGACCTCGATGTCGCTTCCGGTGGTGCCTTTGGGAATCTCTCGGTAGGTGGGATCGCCCCGGGTGGGTTCCTTTTTTTCTCTTTCCATGTCGAACGGCCGGTCGGTTTTCAGGCTGATGCCGGCCGTGGTAACCAGCGCAAAGCGGGTCTCTCCAAGCGGTTTGGAAAGGGGTTGAAACGGAATCGCGCCGGAATAGGTTTCCGGAATGAATGTCCGTATCCAGGCCGACAGCTTTGGCGGCAGGAATCTGAATCCGTCTACGACTTTCGTTTTTTGTGTCATCATGCCTCCACAAGTTTATGGGTGGTGGTCGGGGGAGGAGTTCGAAAAAACCTTCCCGAATAGTTTGTCATCAATCAGGCTGACCCGCCGGTCCTGGCGATAAATATCCGTTTCGGTCATATCGAGTCAATCATTTTATGTCGCCTTGCATCGATCAGGTTTCGGGGTTCGCGGCTGTCCAGGCCTTATCGAGTTCTTCCAAATCGATCTCACGGTCTTTTTTCATCAGTTCCGCCAGGTTTTCATTGTGTTGCCGGTACATGGTTCGGTATTTATCCAGGTCCTGGCGAAGAATTTTGTACAATTCGGGCATGGTGTCTTTGTCTTTTTTTCGGAACAGACGCCGGATTTTATAGGCTTCATATGGATCAAAGCCGAGCAGTTGCAATGCGTCCTGGCCCAGTGTCAGGGCGGTGCCGAATGTTTCCCGGCGAATCGTGGTGATACCCAGATCCATAAATTCATAAGCCGCTCGGCGGTCCTCGGCATTCACGGCTATTTTCAGGTGCGGGTAGTGCTTCTGGACCAGTTTTACCAATTCGATCGATTTTTCGTGATCACCCAGGGTAATGATGATCAGTTCGGCTTCGGCGGCACCGGCTGATTCGAGCAGATCCAGGCGGGTGGCATCCCCATAATAAACCTCGAAACCAAATCGGCGCAGCGTGTCGACATTGGCTTCGTTGTGATCGAGAATGATCGGTTTGATGCCGGCCGAGATGAGCATGCGACCCAGATCGGTGCCCAGACGACCGAACCCTGCCAGAATAACAGAGCGACCGCCTTCTTCGATATGATCCGCCGGCCGTTCCGGCCCGGCCTCCTGCAGGCGGGGTGCGATCAGTTTGTCATGCAGGATAAACAGCAGGGGCGCAACAAACATGGTTATGGCCACGACCGAAATGAGGGTTTCCGTCAGTGATTGCGGCAGGACACCGTTGGTCCGGGCGAACTGGAAAAGCACAAAGGCAAATTCACCGCCCTGTGCCAGGGCGATCGTGAAGAGCCAGCGTTCATTCACAGGCATTCTGAAGATTTTGGCGGCTGTATATAGAACAAGGCCTTTTATCAGAATCAGTCCGATCACCAGGCTGCCGATCAGCCCGAACTGGGCGCCGATCAGGGTGAAATTGAGGCTGGCGCCGATGGATATGAAGAAAATGCCCAGCAGAAGACCTTTGAATGGTTCGATATCGCTTTCCAGTTCGTGCCGGTACTCACTGTCTGCCAGCACCACGCCGGCCAGAAATGTGCCCAATGCCGGTGAAAGACCCACCAGGGTCATTAAAAGGGATATGCCGATTACCAGTGCCAGGGCGGCGGCGACAAATATTTCACGAACGCGGGTGGCGGCAATGGCACGGAATACGGGTCGGCTGGCATAGGTGCCGACAACATAAATAGAGGCAATCGCCAGCAGCACCACCAGCAGACGCAGCCAGCCGGGCAGGGCGGTGATGTCAAAGAAGGCCGGGCCGTGGTGTGCATCGGCGTGCACAACTGCGGTCGCCAACAGGGGCAGAATCGCCAGGATGGGAATGACAGCCAGATCCTGGAATAACAGCACCGAAAAAATGGATTGTCCCGGTGAGGTATTCATCAAACCCTTTTCGCGCAGGGTCTGGAGCACAATGGCCGTGGAAGAAAGCGCCAGCGTGAGGCCGATGGCAACGGCCTGCTGCCAGGGAAGAACATATGCGCATATCAGACCGATTACCACAAAGGTAAACGTCACCTGGGTGCCGCCCATGCCCAGGATCGGGGTGCGCATCTGCCAGAGCAGGGACGGCTTGAGCTCCAATCCCACCAAAAAGAGCATCATCACCACGCCGAATTCGGTGAAGTGCATGACCGCTTCGATATCGCCGATCAGTGTCAGGCCGAAAGGTCCGATCGCGATACCGGCGATCAAGTAGCCCAGCACCGAACCGAGTTTGAACTTTTTGGCCAGCGGCACCGCTATGACCGCGGCGGCCAGAAATATAAAAAACTGCACCAGAAATTGTTCCATAGGTTAACCCTCTTTGATGATCGAATCTAAATCCTGATTGAGCAATTCAAGATCGCGGGCCTGTTCGATGTCCAGGCGATTGTCCCGCAGGGCAATGAGTGTCCGACGGTATTGTTCCGCATGCCGGACGAGTTCTTCTTCCGGAAGTCCCATGTGTATGCCCAGGATGCCAAAGGGTGGCAGCCATTCCATCCGGCACAGATTGGCAGTCGCCTGGTAGGGCGTGGTCAGTTCCCTGATGGTGAACAGATTCAGACCAGTGGCACGGTAACTATCATGATCGCCGCCGGCGGTCAGGGTCTCGAAAGTGATCTTGCCGGCCAGGGCGTTACCTTTGGAGCCGTAGGCCCAGTCATGCTCGAGGACCAGATCGAACCATTCCTTCATGATGGACGGAGTGGAATACCAGTAAAACGGGTGCTGCAAAATAATAATGTGGTGACTTTCGCAAAGGCCCTGCTCGCGGGGGATATCGATGAGGAAATCCGGATAGTTCGCATACAGGTCGTGCAACGTAATCCCCTCGAGGTTTTCTACTGCACTCCGCAAGGCCGCATTGATTTTCGAACGTCTGAATGCCGGATGGGCAAAAAGAATCAGTATTTTGTTCATCGTATCCGCTCGCTGCAGGTCAGGTTGATTGAAGGCTGTATAATTGTATTTCTATACTATATAACGCCGGATCTGAAAATTTAAACGCCCGCGGTTTTATTTTCATACTTATTATTTATGATTTACAGGGATGCCCTGTGGAAGGTGCCTGAAAGCACATCCTCGCCGAGCTTCAAAATACCCTTATCGATCGTATCAATCATTCTTTGTCAGTATCTCTTCCCAGCCGGTTTCGATCCCAACATAAAGATCATTTGTTCTCAGATACAGAAGGGAACAGTTGATCAAGGTGGGCATCGAAGCGCACAAAATCGTTTTCGACATCGGGATTCTTCAACACATCGTGACAGGCGAATGTTTTAAGGGGCGTCATCCCGAAGAACTTGAAGTTAAGGTGCATCGGCCAGAACATATCGTCCGCACCCCGCCCGCCGAAGAAATCCTGATCGGGATCATCGAACGCCTCCAGAGGCGCATTGTAGGTCAATGAGAGCATGTTTTTCTCCCTGCGAATTACGTTTGGGTTTTCAGTCAAAAAACTTTACTTGATCGCTATTGTTATCTATATTGTTAATAAATTAAGCACCTACTATTTAGGAGGTAATTCTTGGGGACGCCCATGTTTTTATGCAAAACAATATATTATTTTAGCAACGCATAAAATCATGGGCGTCACCAAGAATACCCCTTACAGTACTATTTGGATGAATATGTATTCCGTTTCAATTGTCGAACGTCACTATCAGTGGGCAAAAAGTTTATGCGAATCGTTCAACAAGCTGTAAATTCAACACGAATAACGTATGCCCAGACTCAACTGGTAGCGAAAGTGGCTACTTCCTAAAAAGATCACTTTTGTTTTCCAGATACCCAGATTATAGTAATTACCCTGTAGCATATATACTACGATTTGAGGCAAACATTATTTTCTACTCGAACGGCCAACAAAATAAAGACAATAAATGACTATGACCGAAGTGCAGCCAAATATTATTTATACAGGCAACTCGGTATTATCCGTTGAATCACTTCCGGAGTATGCCCATCCGATTGTGATCAAGAAGCTTGCCAAACGCCATCCATCCCGGCGAAGCCTTCGAGCCTTGGAAAAAGAATACGAGATGACCAGCGCCCTCGATACAGTCGCGGGGGTCCGCAAGTTACTGGGGCAACAATCGATAGAGAATCTTCCAGCATTGATTCTAGAATATATCGATGGGGAGACCCTGCGGAAACGTATCCGGCAAAAAACACTCAACCTGCGTGAAAAATTAGAAATCGCCATCGATCTGACCCGCATCCTGGGGAAAATCCATCAACAGGATATTATCCATCTGGATCTCAACAGCAAGAATATTCTCATCGGTGATAAGGATCAGACGCTTCATATCATCGATCTGGGTTCTGCGGCTCGCATCGCCGGTAATGCCCATCAAAAAGTCCGTCCCGACCAGATGCTGGGAACCCTGCCGTACATCTCACCGGAACAGACCGGCAGAATCAACCGCGCGCTGGATGAGCGCTCGGATCTATATTCCCTGGGGGTGGTTTTATATGAACTGATGACCGGGCAACTGCCGTTTGATTCAAAAAATGCGCTGGAGCTTATCCATCACCATATTGCCCGGGTACCGGTCTCGCCGGCTGAGGTATCGTCAGAGGTTCCTGAAGTGATCAGTTCCATCGTCTTAAAGCTACTAACAAAAAATGCAGAAGAGCGTTATCAATCAGCAGCCGGGGTTCAGGCTGATTTGGAAACATGTTTAAAACGCTTAAAGCCAGACAATTCCGTTGAAGAATTCCCGGTGGGAGCAGCCGATTATACCAGCAGGTTTAAGTTTTCCCAGAAGCTTTATGGCCGTGACAGCAAATTAAAAGAATTGGTCAGAGCTTTCAAAAGCGCATGCCGAAAGATTTCGGAGATCATATTTGTCAGCGGTTATTCCGGTATTGGAAAGACGGCTCTGGTGGAGGAAATACAGCGAACGGTATCTGAAAACCGCGGCTACTTTATTAAGGGTAAGTTTGACCAGTACCACCGAACCACACCTTACACAGCGATCACACAGGCCTTTGCTGAATTTGTATCCCGCATCCTGGCCGAACCGGAAAAAAACTTTGAGGAGTGGCAGGAAAAAATTCACTCGGCTGTCGGTGACCTGGGCCAGGTATTGACAGATGTCATTCCGGCTTTGGAAGATCTCATCGGCGTCCAGCCGGAGGTCCCCCAATTGGGAGGCCATGAAGCTGAAAACCGCTTCAATTATGTGTTCATCAAATTTCTTTTGACCGTTGCCACTGAAAAACATCCACTGGTGTTGTTTGTCGATGACTTGCAGTGGATCGATGCGGCCTCGCTGCGGTTGCTCAAACTAATCCGGTCTGATTTCAAGCAACCCGGATTACTGGTTATCGGTGCCTACCGCGACAATGAAGTGGATGCATCCCATCCGCTCATGGGATTTATGGGTGATCAGGAAAAGGAGGGACAACCACTCCGAAAACTGAAACTGGAAAATTTGCAGCCGCAACACCTCGAAACATTTTTGTCGGATACGCTCCGATCTCAGAAAGGCATCCAGGCGCTGGGCACCATTATTTACGAAAAGACACGGGGCAATCCGTTTTTCACCCGCAGGCTGTTGCTCTCTTTATATGATGAAGATCGTATCCGTTATGATTCCGATCTAAACAGCTGGAAATGGGCTATGGGTGACATCATTGCAGCAGCTATAGCCGATAATGTGGCCGATCTGCTGGCAAAGAAAATTGCCCAATTGCCTGAAGAAACCCAAAACATCCTGAAACTTGCCGCCTGCATTGGCACCCGATTTGACATAGCGACCCTTGCGATGATCTCAGGCCTGGCGGAAAAACCGGTACGCGATACACTCAGCGCATCGTTAGGCGGGCAGTATGTTATTGGATCAGACGATACTTGGGAGTTTGTGCACGACCAGGTGCAGCAAGGGGGTTATGCTTTAGTTGCCGAAGAAGACCGGCCCCGGGTGCACTTAGAGATTGGGCGTCTATTGTTATCCAATACCGCTTCCGAAAAAATGGCGGAGGAAATCTTCAATATTGTAAGCCATTTCAATGCCGCCATTGAATTGTTGGAATCAGAATCAGAAAGAATTGAGTTAGCCGGCCTTAATCTAATCGCCGGGCAAAAAGCAAGGAAGGCTGCCGCCTATGCCGATGGGCTTGGCTACATTGAACAGGGGTTGGCCCTGCTCGGCTCCGACAGCTGGCAAGATGACTATGACTTGACTTTGGCTCTGCACAATGAAGCCGCCGAAATGGCCTACTTGACAGGCCATTATGAAAAATTAGATGACATCGAAGGGCGAATTCATGAAAATGCGCAGAGCATTTTGGACCGGTCCCGCATCTATTATATCAGGATCCACGCAGATACAGATCAGGGCAACTACCTGGAAGCCATTGAAATCGGAATTGGCGTCTTAGCGGAGCTGGGCATAAAGATACCTCGCGAGCCAACCCCGGAGGACTACCGGCGTTATCAAGCCGAATTTACCGAGTCACTGGCCGGCCGGTCGATAGAAGAATTGGTCCATCTACCTGCCATGACCGACGGGACCACCCTTGCGGCAATGGAAATTTTAGTGCCCAATCTGCTGAACGCATTTATCGCCGCCCCTCAGCTTTTACTGCCGTTAGCCTATCAAGGCGCTACCTTATCGCTCCAAAACGGAAATGGCCCTTGGTCGCCATTCTTTTTTTGTGTTATCGGAATTGTGCTGTGTGGGGCAACTGATATGGCCCCTTCAAATGAAAGCGCTGCGGCCGTCAAGATGGCCAGTCAGCTGCAAGATGCAACCCTGAAATTGCTCGAGAATCCGAAATACGCTCGCAGTAAATCGAAAATATTGGAAGTAATTGCAGCGCATATACTGCCATGGAATGAGCCGTTAAAAGAGTCGTTGGATATGTCGCTTAGGAGCTACGAAGCCGGCCTTGAGACCGGTGACCTGGTGTTTGCCGCTTTGGGAATCTACCAATACGCCATATTCGGCCTGGCCATGGGCATGAACCTCGAAGACTTTCAACTCAAGGTTTCAGTCTGCAACCAGGGTGTTAAAGGCATCGGACAGGAACTCATGTATCGCAGAATAACCATTGGTTTACAGACGGCGCACAATTTCATGACGACAGGTTCAGCGCCCCATGTTCTGAAAGGCCAACATTTTGACGAGGATCAATGGCTGCCCGATGCGGTGGCAACGCAGGACTTTTCCAATCTAAACTTCCTTTTTCTAGAAAAACTCTGGTTGAGTTTTCATTTTGATTGCGATGACCGACTGATGGATTATGCCGGGGAAGCGGGAAAATATCTTGCTAGCGTGACCGGCATGATCAATACGGCCCTCTTTCGGTTTTATGATTCATTAAGTCGGCTTAGGCTTTACGATCGTTTTAGCGAACATGAACGCCAAGAAACCATAACGCGGGTAGCAAGCAACCAGTTGCGAATGCGCCTCTGGTCTGAAAATGCCCCCATGAACTTTAAGCACAAATACGACCTGGTGGCGGCGGAGACAGCCCGGGTGACGGGCAATATCGGGCCGGCCATGGATAACTATGAGCATTCGATCAAGGGCGCCAGGGACAATGGGTTTATCCACGAAGAGGCCCTGGCCAACGAGCTTTACGCCCGCTTCTGGCAGCAACGCGGCAATGACCGCATTGCCGAAATGTACATGCGCGAAGCACGCGTCCTTTACCATCAGTGGGGGGCCGGTGCCAAGGTCAGCCACCTTGAAAACCGCTATCCGCAATGGTTTAAGGCCAAAACCATCCCCAGGGTGCAATCGGATTCCCCACGCAGGCCCGGCACTGGGCACACCACCATCACCCAGCCCATCACCTCAATCCAGGTGGATTTGGACAGTATCATCAACGCTTCGCAGACGCTTTCGGCCGAAACCGATCTTGAACAGCTTTTGAACAGAATGATGAATTTGGTGATGGCCAACTCGGGTGCCGGAAAAGCGGTATTGCTGCTCAGGCAGGAAAATGGCTGGTTCGTTCAGGCCCGCAGTGACGTTACAACCGCTGAACATGCAATACTACTCAACCGGTCTTACGATCCGGCTGATAGCGATAATGAAGGACTAATGGTTCCTGAGCGTGTTTTTCATTATTGCCGGCGGTCAAAGGACGTGCTGGTTGTGGGGGAGGCTCACCTGGATCAACGTTTTGCCGAAGACCGGATGATCCAAAAATACGGCATTAAATCGATTGCCTGCATCCCCTCCTTGAACCGGGGGGAACTCAAGGCCATGCTGTATCTTGAAAATCGGCAAATGCCCGGTGTCTTCGACCTGGAACGGTTGGAAATCCTGCAACACCTGGCTTCTCAGTTCGGCGTCTCTGTGGAAAATGCCTTGCTTTACGACCGCCTCAGCCGAAAGGTCCGGGAGCTTCAGGAGAGCGAAGAACGCTACGAAATGGCCGTTACCGGATCGGCGGCCGGGATCTGGGACTGGGAGCTTGATTCCGATAAGATCTATTATTCCGATCGCTTGAAGGAGCTTTTGGGCTACGCGCCCGATGAGCTCCCCGACACACTGGACGAGTTTTGGAATCGACTGCACCCCGATGATTACGAGGCCGCCCGACGGGCCGTTGTAAAACATCTTGAGGAACGTGTTCTCTATAATATCGATTGTCGCCTTCAAACCAAATCCGGCGAATACCGGTGGTTTCATGCCCGCGGGCAGGCCCTATGGGATAACAGGGGAAAAGCCATCCGAATGTCCGGCTCCATAACCGACATCACCGCCAGAAAGCATGCCGAAGAAGGTTTGAGGCAAAGCAAAGAGTTTAATCAATCCGTATTGATGTCTTTGCCGGATCATATAGCGGTTTTGGATCGGGAAGGTCATATTTTAACCGTCAACGATGCCTGGATACAGTTTGCCCGGGAAAATGATGCAAATTACCCGGATCGTGTCGGTCCCGGTGTGAACTATCTCAGGATCTGCGAGGAAGCCTCAGATAACGGTGATGAGACGGTGACCGAAGCCCTTGACGGTATTCGCTCTGTACTCGATGGCTCTTCCGAGTATTTTGAGATGGAATATCCCTGTGATTCCCCGACCGTGAAACGCTGGTTTTTGATGACCGTCTCACCCTTCAAGGGACTGAAGGGCGGGGTGATTGCTGCCCACATCGACATCACGTCACGCAAAATGGCTGAAATCGAACTACGCGGCGCTTATACAGAGATTGAGCAGCTGAAAAACCAGTTGGAAGCCGAAAGCGCCTACCTGCAAGATGAACTCAAACTGGAACACAATTTTGAAAATATCATCGGTCAGAGCGAATCGCTGAAATACGTATTGTCCAGGGTCGAGCAGGTTGCTCCCTTGGACCTTCCCGTGCTGGTTATGGGGGAAACCGGCACGGGCAAAGAGCTTGTTGTGCGGGCGCTTCACAAACTCAGTTCGAAAGGCAAACGGGCCTTGGTGAAGGTGAACTGTGCGGCCCTGCCCGCGGAATTGATCGAAAGCGAGCTGTTCGGCCGCGAAAAAGGCGCCTTTACCGGGGCGACCACTTCCCAACTCGGACGCTTCGAACTGGCCAAGGGCTCAACGCTTTTTCTGGACGAAATCGGTGAAATGCCAGTCGGGCTGCAAGCGAAACTGCTACGCGTGCTTGAAAGCGGCGAATTTGAAAGGCTGGGAAGCTCCCGCACATTGCGATCTGATGCCCGCATCATCGCCGCCACCAACCGCGTTCTGGAAAAAGAAATGCGTAAAGGCCGTTTTCGAGAGGACCTGTGGTATCGGCTGAACGTTTATCCGATTACGGTGCCCCCGCTCCGTGAACGCCTGGAAGACATCCCCCTGCTGGTCAACTGGTTTGTGGACCAATTCGCAAGAAAGATAGGAAAACGCCCGCCCGAAATCACCAAACACAACATGCAGATATTGCAGCGCTACCCCTGGCCCGGCAATGTCAGAGAATTAAAGCATACCGTCGAAGGTGCGGTGGTAGCCGCCAAGGGCAGGAAACTACATTTTGAACTCCCCAAAATTTCAGACCCTGTGGTCAGCGGTTTTCAATCCCTTGAGGAAATGGAGCGTGATTATATCCTGCAGGTTCTCGAAGCCAAGAACTGGAAAATCGGGGGTGAAGACAGTGCGGCTGCAAACCTGGGGATGCCTTCCAGTACGCTACGGTCCCGAATGAAGAAACTCGGTCTTAAAAAGCCTAGCTCAAAAAAGTTTAGAAAACCCCAATCTTAAGACAAACCATTCAAGTAGACGATATAAGAGAGCGCGATATTTCGCGGAAGCTGCGATATGTCGTCTTCCACCCTTCTTTTTTTCCTATTCAGCACCAGTCGGTTATTCCATATTTTAATATTATTTTCAATTAGTTATAGAGATATATGATCTGTTGTGCCAAATGGCATTGTCTTTGAATTACATTTAAATGAGTGTTCTGGAAACCGCAGAGACATTTGCAAAAACTGCGCATAAGCCTTTGATCAGCGAGGCGTCACTAAAAAAGAACCTGAAGGCCGGTCGGCCTGCATCGTGTTGACTAAAAAGAAGGCAATCTATGCGTACTATCAAAAAATTAAGCCGGTGGATTCTTACGCTATTTCCCGGCGCTCTCATTCTGGCAAATCTTCTGGGTTGCAGCGTTGTGGGTCCAGCGTCATTGAGCCGGGGCCGGGCGGCCTACAACGATGTTCTCACCGAGACGAATGCCGAGCAGAGCTTGGCCTATATCGTCAAGATGCGATACGGCCTGGTGTCAAGCATGCTGGCTGTTTCGAGCATCACCGCCAATGTCAGGTTCAGTGCAAATGCCGGTGTCGAAATTGGTGTGGGGCCCAGTGAAAACTACGCAGGGAACTTGGTACCGTTAAGCGGCGAAGTTGCCTATGAGGAAAACCCGACCATCACGTACTTACCGGTTCAGGGTGAAACGCATATACGGAGTCTGCTGGCGCCTATTCCCACTGACTTGCTCATTTTACTCCTGAACAATAGCGTCATCGACCCCACACCTCATATGAATTTGCTTATATCCAGGATTAATCGGATACCGAACCACAGCTTTAAACCGGTGTCAGGGACGGCCGATGACGACCGCTTCGCGCGATTGACCGCTCTGGTGAGTTTATTGAGACGTGCAGGGGCGCTGGAAATCGTGCAGACGTCCGAAAAAGAGGATGCCTTTCAATTTTGGATTCACGATTACATGCCATCCTACCAAGAGCAGGTAAGCCGACTGTTAAACCTTTTGGACATTACGGGAGTTGCGACAGATGGCAAGGATATCTTCCTGCCACTATTAAAAGCAGGCCAGGACCCGACCACCAAGTCTGTTTCGATACAGACGCGCTCCGTCCACAGTCTTACGAGAATTTTTTCTGCAGCTGTCGATGTACCCGAAGAGGATCGTGCAAGCAGTCTCACGATCGAGTACCCGCAGCTCGGGCTGGTCGGAGAGTTCATCAAGATCCGGCGTTCTGCGAAACGCCCCGCGAATGCCGTCTCTGCGACCAAGTACAGGAATTGGTGGTACTACATCGACGGAGGTGACACCAAGAGCAAAATATCTTTTGATCTCTAACAGGTACTGATGGCAACCCGGCTTTCCGAGACAGCGAAATCATTGAACACCGCACCTTTGCTGACAGTACCCGTGAATTGAGACCAGCGCTCAATTTTGGAAGCGGGATGAGATTTATAGCTTGATCATCCTGTCGATTGGTCTCCCTCTCACCAGGTCCCAATCGCAACACAGGAGGACAAGTTGTTTTTGTATCAGATAAAGATCGAAAGCAGCCTGTAAATTTTAAACTCGCGTCATATTACAACGCAGAAAAGCCCGATAACGCGTCCAACTGGACCCTGCAGGCTACAGTTACGTTACTGTTCCTGAAATGATGAAGGAGGTAGCATGAAAGCAAAATATTCCAAGGCAACCAAGACAACCCATCCAGAAGCCAGCAGACGAGACTTTTTACAGACCAGCACTGCATTCGCCGGTGCGGCATTGCTGGGGAACGCGTTTAGCGCGACATTCGTGTCGGCTGAGGGAGAAGACAAAAAAACAGGGGCGAACAAGGCGTCGGTTCAGTACCTGTTCGTCCAGACTGCGCATGCCGTTGCATCCCAGGGTAACACACTGATGCTGCACGGTGTCGGCCCAACGACGCTGTTTTTTTCCGACCGGCCCGAACGGATTGCGGGTCATGGGACCACTGCGGAATTGGTTAAGGATTGGTCCCAGGGCAAAGACAGCTTTGCTTCTGATCCGCCCAACGCGACTCTATCCATGTTGGGTGACAGCGGCGGTGAAATCGAGGATGTCGTGGTTGTTCTCAGCAACCCTCAGCTCGCGGGCAGTCAACTCACCTATACCGTCAAAGTCCTGGACGGCAAGCTGCCTGCGTCCGGGGGACCAGCGTCCCTGTTCATCGACGTCATCGGAAGGCCCCTGACCCCTGTGTCAGTGGCCGGGACCGCCAGACGCACAACTCGGCGAGTCGTAAGACGCCGGGTGTATTAAACAGGATACGCATGTTCAAGGCGAACATCATCACCATCCATTTTCAGGATCACAGGAGGATGTGTTGCCTTTCTATCAGTTAAAGATCGTGGTCAAGCAATACAAAACGGATGAATTTGTCAAAAGTATGCGCTCGTTTGCCCGCAGAATTCGCAAAGAAAAAGGCTGTCTTGGCTACAGTGTATGCCGGGATTTCGAAAAGGAAAATACCTACAAAGTGGTTGGAGAGTGGCAGACGCGCCAGGCCATGGAGAAACATTTTAAGACCCAGAATTTTGAAGTGTTAATCGGTGCAGCCAGGGTTCTGGGCGAGACACTCGAAATGAACATTGCCGAAGTTCTGAAAACCGGGGGCGTGAAGCTGGCGCAAGAACAAATGGCATCGCAACCAAAGGAAAACACAGCAGCGGATTGAGCATTTCTCGAAGCCGTTCTCGAGCACCTGCTAAATATTTTTGTGCATTTTGTGGAAAAACATTTTCGCCACCAAGACACAAAAACACGAAGATAAATTAAGGAGGAGAAAGATAATGAGACATTTGGCATTTATTTTATTATTTCCGTTCATAGCGACATTGACCTTACTGCTGGTGGCAGGCCCCGTGGCTATGGCTTCTCAGGACACCGGTAGTCCTACACACCCAGACCATCCGGCCGCGGATACGGTCAAAATGACTGACGCCGACGCGGAAAACGTCGTTCGACGCTCGTTACAGTACGTTGCCCTGTACGACACGCTGTTGAACTTCACGTTCAACAAGAAGAACCCCTTCGCATCCGGCGGGTGGAACAAAACCCATTACCCGGAAGGCCTGATGGACGCCTCGGTGCGCGCCATTCCGCGGCCAAACAACGACACGCTCTACGTCCTCTCGCTGCTGGACCTGCGCCAGGATCCGGTGGTCATTCACTACCCCGCGTTCAGCTCCAAGTTCGTCTCCCTGGAGACCTCGGCGATGGATCATTACGTCGAAATACCGCTGGCGACCTCGAAGGGCGATTTCAAGAAGCCGACGACCTTGCTCTATTACTCTGTCCGCACCGAAGGCTACTCGGGCGAGCCGGTTCAGGGTGTGGACAGGATTATGGAAATGTCCGGCGACTTTGCCATCGCGTTCTTGCGCGTGATGCCTGAGGCGGCCGACCCGGCGAAATTCAAGGCCAACATGGCGGCGATAAAGAAGGTGAAGCTCCAGACGCTCTCGGAATTTAAGGGCAAACCCCGCAAGCCCGCGGACAAGACCGTATTCCCGCCGTATGGAAAGGCCGAGGACACCTACGCACACCATTTTCTTCCCGTCATGCAGTTCGTCTTCAACCACACCACCTTCGACCCCAACAACGAGATGGATCAGAAGGCCCTGGCGGCGCTCAGACCGCTCGGCGTGAAACCGGGTAAGACGTACCACGCGAGCCGGCACGGTGAGATCGACGGCCAACAGCTTGGAAAAGATTTCGGGGAGGTCGCAAAGAAAGAGCTGGCGATCTGGAACGACCCCAAGAAAGCGGCCCCGCTCCTCATCAAGCTATTCCAGCCCAAGGGATACATGGACATCGACGCCATGGTGCTGCAATCGGCCGTGGGCCCCCTCGGCCAACCGGCCGACCAGGCGATGTATCCCGGCATCGGAACGGCTGAAGGCAAGCCCATGAACGCCCAGCACGACTACGTGATCCGAATGACCAAGGCCGAGCTGCCACCGGCCATCGCCTTCTGGTTCCTGACGCTCTACGACGCCAAACAGGGTTTTTTCATCCCGAACAAGGAGAAGAAGTACAGCGTCGGCCAAAACGCCGGGATGAAGCTGAACGCGAAGGGCGGCATCGAGGTCTACATCGCCGCCGAGCAGCCGAAGGGCGTGCCTGAGGAGAACTGGCTGCCGATCACCCGCGAGGATCTGGACCTGGACGTCATCATGCGCGTCTACCAGCCGGACCTGAAGATAATGAAGACCTGGAAGGCGCCGAAAGCGGAGAGGCTCAAATAGCCTCCGTCGGGCCGGGTCGAGGCGCGGGCCCAGGTCCGCCGCCGACTCACCCGGGCGAACTGACCAGATTGTCGATTATCCGGAAAACTATCCGATAAAGGGAGAAAGGAAATGGAGTTGAATTGGGTCCAGACCGGCGAGGAATTCTTTCTGATCTTCCGTCTCTACGGGCCGGCAAAGGAGGTCGTCGAGGGGAAGTGGACGTTGAACGACGTCGAGAGGATTAAATAGGAACAAAGAGACAAAAAATGAATAATTTGAAGATATTCGCAGCAGTTGTAGTAATTGTGGCAGTGCATTTCATCGTCACAGCCCCGCCGGCCTGGGCTCAACAAGCCCATGTCGACCGAACACACACGGCGGCGGTTGCGGACACCAAACCCGTAACCTGGGACACCTTTGTCCGGGCCGAGTCCGACAAGTATATGAAGAGCTACGTTAATATCGGCGGTTTCGGCAAGTTCTTTAACATCCGGAGGCCGACGCCCATCGACAAGCAAAAGGTGATCCGGATGAACCGGGACACCATGTACTCATTTGGCGTGTTCGACCTGACCAGCCCGATCATCATCACCAAACCTGAAACAGGGGATCGCTTTCAATCCATGCAGGTAATTAACCAAGATGAATACGTTCCGATTCCCGTCGCATACCAGCCCGGCAAGTACACCCTGACACAGGGTAACGCCGGGACCCGCTACGTGTTCGTCGTGGTCCGTACGTTTGTCAACGCGGCAGATCCGGCGGACATCAAGAAGGTCAATGCCATCCAGGACCAGATCAAGGTCGAGCAGGCGTCGAAGGGCAAGTTCGAGATCCCCAACTGGGACCAGAGGTCCCAGGACCGCCTGCGCGACGCCATCAATGTGTTGGCCGCCACGCTGAAAAACACGAATCAGAGCTTCGGCCCTAAAGGAGAAGTCCATCCCATCGCGCATTTGCTGGGTGCGGCCTACGGCTGGGGCGGGAACCCGCCACAGGATGCCATTTACCTCAACTTCGTTCCGGAGATAAACGACGGCAAGACGCCCTATATGCTGACTGTAAAAGACGTACCCGTGGACGGGTTCTGGTCCATCAGCCTCTATAACGGCAAGGGATTCTTTCAGAAGAACCCGTACAACGCCTACTCGATCAACAACATTACCGCCAAAAAGAACGAGGATGGCAGCGTGACCATCCACTTCGGCGGTGATCCCAAACTGCCCAACTATCTGGCGATTATGAACGGCTGGAACTACGTCGTGCGGCTCTATCGACCGCATAAAAAAGTTCTCGACGGCAAGTGGAAATTTCCTTCACCGCAACCGGTGAACTAAGACTAACCTTCATCAAAAAAAGAGTAACAACATGTCTAAACTGTTGAAAATTCTTACAATCGAACTTGTCATCTTCAGCGGGCTCGCAGTTATGCCCACGCTGGCCCAGGACTACGATCTGGTGATTCTGTACGGCCGGGTCATGGACCCCGAGTCCAAACTGGATGCAGTACGAAACGTCGGCGTGAAGGATGGCAAAATTGTCACCATCACGAAAAAGGGCATAGGTGGTAAGGAAACCATCGATGCAAAGGGCCACGTGGTCGCGCCGGGTTTTATTGACCCCCACGTACATGGCATCGATTTGAGCGGCTTCACATCCAAGGTCATGCTGAGAGACGGCGTGACGACGCAGCTGGAGCTGGAAGTGGGCGTGTGGCCCGTGGACAGATACTACGAGGAGCGGGAAGGCAAGTCGCAGGCCAACTTCGGCGCGACAGCCGGTCATCTGCCGATTCGGGTCCAGGTCCTCGATGGAGTCGACCCGAACGGTAATGCCTTTGCAGACAAGTCGGTCTTTCCAAAGCTGGCGAAAACTGGCTCGAAATATGAAAGCGAGTACGAAGGACCGGACCAGCAGGACCGAATCATCGAGATGGTCGAGACCGGCCTGAAACAGGGCGGCCTCGGGGTCGGCTTCGCGCTGGGGTACGAGTTGGGGGGGACGAGTTCCTACGAGGGTTACCGGCTCGTAGAACTGTCTGGCAAATACGGGCAATTCATCGCCCTGCACGGCCGGTTCTCCAGTCAGCACCCACCGACCTCGGGGGTTCTCGGCACCCAGGAGGTACTCGCGGGTGTCGCGATCCACGGTGGCGGCTTGTGGGTCCACCATTACCACGCCCAGGGACTGGCCGTCACACCGCAAATGACTGAGCTCATCGAAGCCGGCCGGGCCAAAGGCATCAAGGTCGCCGGCGCCGTCTATCCATACAATTTCGGGTCCACCATCGCGGCGGCGCCGTATCTGTTGCCATCGAACTACGGACCGGCGATGGGCCGGACCTACAAGGACATCATCGAGGTGCCCGCGATGAAGCCGCTCACCAAAGAGCGCTACGAGGATCTGGTGAAGAACGAGCCTGGGCACACGGTCTTGTTCTACCACTGCACCGAGAAGACTCTGGCGGAGGTTGCGATCCACCCCGGAGTCGCGATCGAATCGGATGCCATGCCCTTCGTGGGGGACGATGGCAACACGCTGCCCTGGGATGCGCCCTACGAATCGGCAAAAGGTCACCCCCGCGCGGCCGGTGCCCATGCCAAGACCCTGCGGATGGTCCGGGAGGGGAAATGGAAGATGCCGTTGATGCTGGCCCTGGACAAGATGAGCTTGATGGTCGCCCGGTTCCTGGAGGACAATGGTGTGCCGCAAATGAAGACCAAGGGGCGGCTGCAGGGAGCCCCGAGTTTACTTAAGGCTATCAGGTTGTTGTTTTTTAACAGCCTGCCAGTGGCGTAAAACCCTATGGGATCAACATGTGATCGACTCTAAAAGGGATTTGACCTTAAAGGAAATTCAATTCCGTATCAAAAACAAGGATAGGGAGTTCCGTTGGATCGAACACGCCTGCCAACCGGTGATTGATCATCAGGGCAGGCTAGACAAAAAACCACTAAAAAAAGGAGAAAAGAAATGACTGACAAGCAAAACGAATACGATCTGGTAATCACAGGCGGCCGGGTCATCGACCCGGAGACAAATCTCGATGCGGTGCGCAATGTCGGCATCAAGGGCGAAAGGATCGCCGCCGTTACCGAGAAGGCGATCCAGGGCAAAGAGACCATCGACGCCACCGGGCACGTGGTTTGCCCGGGCTTCATCGACATGCATCACCACAACGCGGCCGTGCCCTTCGGGGAGAAAGTGGCGCTGCGCGACGGCGTCACCACGCCCCTGGAGCTCGAAGCCGGCGTGTATCCGGTCGCCGACTGGTATGCGAGGCTCGAGGGGAAGTGCCGGACCAACTACGGTGCCAGCGTGGGAACGATCCCGGTGCGCGAGCACGTCTTCAATCCAGAGTACACGACGCAGTTCGCCGGTGATTTCGTCTACGACATGATGGCGGCACCCGGCAAGGCGCACACGTCGATGAAGTGGTCGACCCAGGTGGCGACGCCCGACGATGTCACGAAGATCGGCCAGCTGCTCGAGAAAGGACTCCAGCAGGGTTCGGTCGGCATCGGCCACTGTCCGGACTACATGGTGGCGGGCACGACGTCGGAAGAGGCCATCGTCTGCCAGAAGCTGGCCGGCAAATACGGCCAGGCCGTGGCGATCCACGCTCGGTTTTCCAGCCAAATGCCGCCGACCAGCGGCATCCTCGGCTTTCTCGAGCAGATGGCCCCGCAGGAGGTCTACGGCGGGGGAATCGTCTTCCAGCACATGACGGCCCAGGCGCTTCTCGACACTCCCGCTGCGCTCGACCTCTTCGACGCTGCCCGTGCGAAGGGCATTCCTGTCCTGCCCGAGATCTATCCCTACGATTTCGGCGGCACCATCGTGTCCGCCGACTACCTGCACCCGGACAACTACGGACCGAACATGGGCCGCGACTACAAAGACATCACCGAGACCGCCACGGGGAAACCCCTGACCAAGGAGCGCTACGAGGAGCTAGTGAAGACCGCACCGGGCACCAACGTGATGTTCAAAAACGCGACGGAGGAAACCGTCTGTCAGGGGCTCACCCATCCCACCTCGGTGCTCGGCAGCGACGCCTTCCCCTACGTGCTGAAGAAGGACGGCAGCCCCGTGTTCGACTGGGGCGTCGCGTTCGAGGACGTCAACGGCCACCCGAGGGGCGCCGGTGCGCACGGCAAGCTGCTGCGCTGGGTGCGGGAGAAGAAGGTCGACATCCCCCTCTCCCTGGCCGTCTCGAAGATGTCCTACATGATCGCCCAGTTCCTCGGGGACAACGGCGTGCCGCAGATGGCTGGCAAGGGCCGCATCCAGGAGGGCAAGGACGCCGACATCACGATCTTCGATCCCGAGACTGTCCAGGACAACTCCACCATGCAGGACGGCGGGCTGCCGTCGACCGGCATTCCCTACGTCCTGGTCAATGGCACCGTGGTCGTCAGGGATTCCGAAACGGTGGATGACGTCTTCCCGGGCAAGCCTGTCCGCGGCTCGGCCACGGCAACCCGATGACCAGGCGAATGAAGCAGGAGGACACCATGAATGAATATCAGAAGCCGTCGGCGATTCCCGTTACCATCATCGGCGGGTTCCTCGGTGCCGGCAAGACGACGCTGCTCAATCACGTCCTGAGCGAAAACCACGGTGTGCGGGCCGCCGTGCTGGTCAACGATTTCGGCGCGATCAACATCGACGCGAAGCTCGTGGTCGGTGTCGAGGGCGAGACGGTCAATCTCGCCAACGGCTGCGTGTGCTGCACGATCCGCGATGACCTGGTGGGCGCGTGCCTCGGGCTGCTGCGGCGGCCCGAGTCTCCCGAGCACCTGCTGATCGAGTTGAGCGGGGTCTCGGACCCCGTACCTGTGCTGAGCACATTCCTGGAGACGGATCTCGGCACGGTCTTCTCGCTCAGCAGCATCCTGACCATCGTCGATGCGGAGCAGCTTCCGGGACTGCGGGGCGAGATGGGAGACATGGCCCGGGCTCAGATCGAGGCTGCCGACATCGTGGTGCTGAATAAGGTGGATCTCGTGAGCTCAAGCGATCTGGCCAGCGTCAAAAAACTGGTGCACCAGATGATCCCTGGATCTCGGATCATCGAGGTCAGTTACGGGCGGGTTCCGATGGAGCTGGTTTTCGCGGACGCTTACCGCCCTTCCCGCCCGCGGCGCCGCGGCGGTTCGCAAGGCCATGATGACCACCTGCATAGCCACCCGTTTGCTACGTGGGACTGGACGAGTACCCGTCCCGTGTCACTGCCCAAGCTGCGTTCGGCTTTGGAGACACTGCCGGACACAGTCTATCGATGCAAGGGCATCGTCTATCTCGAGGACCTGCCGGTCTTCCGGTACGTGCTTCAGATGGTGGGCAAACGATACCACCTCAAAGAAACCCACCGTTGGGGGGCGGAGCATCCACGTTCGGAAATTGTCATGATCGGGTCCAGAGACGGAATCGACGGTGAGGCGTTGCAGCGTGCCTTCGACGCGAGCGTCGGAACCGGGGACGAAGCACAGTCCCCGATCCTTCGACTGGTGCGCAAGATCGCTCCGGAGTTGCTGGCTGAGCATCCGCCGGAACGCCGGGATGCCAGGGAGCCGACACCCGATTTCGTGAGTGAAAGGAGAACGCCTTCATGAACACCGATGCACTCATCACGTTCGCTACCGTAACCAACCCACAGGGCAACCTGGCTGATCCAGATATTAAACATTACGAATGCTCTATTCACGCGGCGATGGAGCACTTTGGCATAAAGGAGCATTCTTCGTAAGGAGATTGGCGTTGGAAGCGAGAAGGTAAGTGGCACACCCGGACTCCTCCGGTATTGTTCGGCAGGCCGGGGGATCCGGATTATGCTGATACGTGAGCGGAATGGATGGAACACTTCGGCTTTCGGAGTATGTTTCGTAAGGAGATCGATATGAGTAAGCAGAATGAAGTAACGCGCAACCGAACGAAAACGTCAGAGGAGGAATGATCATGGTACCTGCAAGCGAACCGCTCAGCACGAGCATTCTTGCGATCATGTATTTTGGCGACGTCGTGTTTGCGGTCAGCGGTGCGCTGACCGCAGCGCGATACCGCATGGACATCCTGGGGTTCGTGTTGATCGGCACTATCACCGGGATCGGCGGCGGCACCACGCGGGATCTGCTGCTGGGTCGAAAGGTCTGGTGGACCCAGGATCCGCTCGAATTGATTCTTTGCGCGGCGGCGGCCCTTGTCACCTTCTTTTTTATCAAAAGCGACATTACCAGCCGCAAGGGGATGATCTGGGCCGATACCCTGGGGCTGTCCGTCTTCGGGGTGGTGGGCTGCCACGTGGCGCTCAAGTTCGGGGCGCCGTTTGTCATCGCGGTGTTTATGGGCATGGTGACGGCTACCGGCGGCGGCCTTATTCGCGACGTGATCACCAACACCCAGCCCATGATCGTGAGCGGCCAGGTATACGCCACGGCCGCACTGCTCGGTTCCTTGAGCTACGCCGGCCTGCGTCACTTCGGAGTCCCGGAGATCCCTGCGGAGCTGGCGGCGTGCCTGGCGGCATTCTCGCTCCGGGCTTCGGCCATCATCTTCGATATTCGCATGGGACCGCCGGGGGAGTTTATCCGTGTCGGCAAGACAGGAGAAAATCAACGCAAACATTAAAAGAAGAGCGGAGACGGCAGCGTGACCATCCATTTCGGCGGGGATCCCAAGCAGTCTAACTATCTGCCGATCATGGACGGCTGGAACTACATCGTGTGGCTCTATCAACCGCACAAGGAGATTCTCGACGGCAAGTGGAAATTCCCGGCGCACGCGGCGCCGGGTCATGGTGTACCGATAACGCGTAAAAAGTGGTGATCCGGCGCGCGTCGTCGCCCTTACCGACGCATGTTTGCAATCATCATCACGATCCGCGTGCTCGACATTGCAAAGGAGCACAGAAACAAATGTACTGTAAGAAGGAGGACTAAAATGAAAATTTCAAAATATCGGGGGCCTGCAATTTTCCGCAAGAGCAGTGGACCGATACGAATGACTGCCTTCACCTTCACATTTGCCGTCCTTTTTTTCGCGTCATTGTGTTTAGCTCAGGACAAGCCTGAAAAACAGGAATCACCACAGTTTCTATTTGTTCAAAGCGCGAAGCGCTTCACGTTTGCGGATGGTAAGTTGTTACTGCATGGCGTCAACCCGCACACAATCTACTTTACTGACCGTCCGGTACGAGTTGCGGGTCATGTTCCCGTTAAAGAGTACATCGACTGGGGGCGGGATGCTGAAGATAGTTTCACCAAGGATCCACCCAACGCAACGCTGTCCATCATCGCTGGAGACGAGGCCAAGAACATCGTCATGGTTCTGAAAGATGCCCAACTCAAGGGTGATACGCTGAGTTACAACGTTCGTATTCTTGAAGGTAAGATGCCCGCAGCCGGTGGTACCAACTCTTTATTTATCGATATTATCGGGCGGCCGCTCACACCGCTTTCTGTCGCCGGCGTCCATCGCCGGTGGAGACGACGCGCCGTCGTATATGGGGCTGGGGCTGCTGCTGCTTACGGGACTGCTGCCGCCGCCGATGCCACTACTCATAAGCCGGCTACCGCCAAAGCAAACCAGCCGGCGCAGGACGCGAAAGCGCCCGCGGCCGCGCCACCGAAGGCAGCCGCGTCGCAGACAACGGAAAGCAAGCTCAAAGAACTCAAAAATATGCTCGATAAGGGGCTTATCACTCAAAGTCAGTACGACGCCAAGCAGAAGCAACTTCTTAAGAACTTCTAAAATAAAAGCCAACTTGTCTTGTTGGCCCCCAGAACGTGATGCCGCTAAATTCAAGGCTTGAGAATGCACTATCGCTTTAATGACGCAGATGCTGCTGACTGGCCTCTCGTACAGTACTTCGAGGTTTTGGGCAATTGCGGTTTTACATAGGAAAGGAGGAAAAAGGACATGTTTTCTTGGCTGAATAATCTGACGGTCGCTCTTATCATCTGTAGCGCGCTCGCCACCATTCCCGCTCAGGCGCAGGAAAACAGCGACAAATGGCAATTCGATATTGTCCTCTACGGCTGGCTCGCCGGTCTCGATGGCTCCGTTACGACACCGTCCGGCCTGGGCGTGACGGTCAACAAGTCGTTCAGCGACGTTCTGAGCGAACTCGATTTCGCCCTTCAGTTATACCACCAGGGCAGGAAGGGCCAATGGGGCTACGCGATCGACTTCACTTACATGGATCTGGACACCAAGACGCCTGGTGTGACTGGTGACATCGATGTTGGCGTCAAAGCGATCCTGGGAGAGGTCGACCTCACCTTCAGTCCACGCGACGCGCCCGTCCTGCAGTTTCTCGTGGGTGCCCGCGTGTTCAGTGTCGAGCAGAACGTGACCCTTCCGATCGGACCAACCGCAAAGGGTGACGAGACGCTCGTTGACCCCGTGATCGGAGCCCAGGGAACCTGGGATTTGACGAAACACTGGCTATTTCGGTTGCGCGCTGACATCGGAGGTTTTGGTGTTGGCTCCGAACTCACGTATCAGGCATTCGGCGGCT
>Ga0126335_1000120_pt1 | contig 36321 bp, 29 predicted proteins | sample OlaspJWI45metaG_FD_108409 | JGI IMG/M metagenome (GOLD analysis project Ga0126335, IMG submission 108409) | Marine gutless worms symbiont microbial communities from Oahu, Hawaii - Olavius sp. 1 OAHU.JWI-45 metaG | ecosystem: Host-associated > Annelida > Digestive system > Unclassified | place... | reverse complement strand
TTCGGTACACTGTCGGACATGGTGGCCTCCTTCCCTGGCTAAATGTTTGGTCTCGCAACCTTTATTTAACCATATCGAGGCCACCGCCTCAAATGTGCGAAAAATATTATACGTTATGGATTGACCAAGTGGTTGCGCTAGCGAACAATGGTAATGAGGGCCAGGGATAAAAATGCTATCAGCGTAAAAAACGGGGGCAGACTGTACAGGTGCATGGCGGCTCCGATAGCGAGAGTGAAGAGGTTATAACCGGGTAGATTGAAAGCGGGGATACGGCGGTCACCGTAAGATGGGTGGGCGCGGCGCCGGACGTTCATTTCGATAAGGGAGTCCTGCGGCCAGTGGGTGGCGGGGAGCAGTCTCCTTTCATGTTCAGACAGCGATTTGTACCACGGATCCAGGGCAAGGTCAAAGGAAGAGGTCCGGACGATAACGCCGCCCGGACCTTTCAGGAGGTATTACAGGGCTGGCCTGCATAGGGCATCAGCGAATGGAAGTGCTGATGATATTGCCACGTGTGAACGGGTACCCTCGTGGGTCCTCTTTGGCTTGAAGGCCGATCAGGAAGCCTTGCGTACTTTGACGAAATGTTCCTGGTAGGCAATGGCACCACCGGCTTTATCCCACTTGTCCAGGCCGCCTTTCATGAACTTGTTGTCGGCCAGGCCTTTGCCATAGGCCCGACTTTCCACTGGCAGCTTGTGTCCGAACCCATGGATAACGAAGACCGCCTCAGGGTGAATCATCTCGGTTACCTTGGCGGCAATGGATTCCGAATAGCCGTCCTGGCTTACATCTACCCGGTCTCCATCACCGATGCCCAGCTTTTCGGCCGCATCCTTGTTGATCCAGAGGACATTCTCCGGCATCTGGTCGTGGAGCATGGGATTGTTGACGGTATGCCCCTGGGTATGCAGGGCACAACGACCGAAAGTCAGTCGAAAACTGCCTTCCGGCGGAATCTCAGGTGCCTGGTAAGGCTTCAGAGACTCCAATCCGTTGTCTTCCAGTTTTGAACTGATGATTTCAATTTTGCCGGTGTCGGTCTTGAACTTGATATCCTCAAAGTCACGGTACAGGGGTTTTGCCGCCAGCGGCACCAGCCCGGTGGCATCAAAATCATCAATGGTTACGCCGGTACCTTGCAGCTGGAAGTTCCAGAGGTCCTCCACATTGTCGAAAACCAACTCCGGCAGGCCCATCCGTTTGGCCAGGCCGGCCACTATCTCCCAGTCGGCCCGGGTGTCATAACGGGGTTCGACGGAGCGCCGACGCACAAAGAACTGGGGTTTCAAAGCATTTTTGGTCACAATGATGCTTTCTCTTTCCAGAAAGGGCGACAGTGGCAGCACGACATCCGAGTGCCAGGCCGTGTCGGACCAGCTGAACGTAACCGACACCAGTAGATCTAGTTTGTCCCACATTTTTTTCAGACGTTCCGGTTCCGGGTAACCCATCAAAGGATCGTGGCGATAAGCAATATACGCTTTGACCGGGTAAGGCTCCTCATTTTCCATGGCTTCATATAACAGGTGAGCCAATCCGGGCCCCTCTTCAAATTGCTTATACTTCCAGCCAACGCCGTCGGCCCGTTTTTCTTTGGGCTTGTCATAAAGATCCATAAATTTCTTAAGGCCCTTGCGGTCTACATCGCCAGGCTTGTTCACAAAAGGCAGCCCGCCCTTGGCCCCATAGGCCCCCAAAAGGGCGTTGATAATGTAGATACTGCGGCAGACGTAAAACGAATCGGTGTAGCGGGCCGCCATCCAACCCGGATGCCAGATCACGGCTGGTGCTGACTCGGCCAGATCCTTGACGAACTGGCGGATCTGAAACGCTTCAATTCCGGTCTCCCTTTCAGCCCACTCCGGGGTATAGGGTTTGACGAATTGTTCCAGTTCTTTCACGCCTTCAACGTAGCGATTCACAAATTTCTTGTCATAGAGGCGTTTGTCCAGAAGTTCATGAATAACCGCGAGGTTAAAAGCATAATCGGTACCCGGACGGATCTGCAGGTAACGATTCGCTTTGGTGGCTGAAACATTGGCCCGAATATCAATCACGGTGAGTTTGCACCCCTGCTCCATGGCATCCATCAGGTTGTTGACTTCCTGTACATTGATGGCTTCAAAAATATTCCTCAGTTGCAGCACCACGTGGCGCGCATTTTTGAAATCGTAAGCCACGGCCTTGCGCCCCATCCCGGTCAATGACAAGGCCGCGTGCTGCACATTGCGCGCGCAGGATGAGTCGTGGTTGTTGTAGTTGGGCGTCCCGAGACCGCGTAAAAAAGCCCGGTGGATATCACGGAAGGGACCGCCGCGATCGGTCAAGGCGATAGCCTTGGCGCCATACTTTTCCCGGACCGCTTCCAGCCGCTCGGTCACGTAATCTAAGGCTTCGTCCCAGGTAGCTTTCCGCCACTTGCCCTCACCACGCGCCCCTTCCCGGATAAGGGGTGTCTGTGGCCGTTCCGAATCATTAATCAACGCTGTGCCGGCCGCCCCCCGGGGACACACGGCGTTTTTCATGGCAGGGACATGCGGGTTCCCTTCAATGAAGTCAACCTGACCGTTTTCCACTTGTACCTTTATGGGACAGCGTACCGTACACATGCCGCAAACACTGAATACTGAACTTTTTGCCATCTTATTTCTCCTTAACTATTTATCCCACCTGGATACTGATTTCAGGTGATTTGTTGCCCACCAAACTTCGATATCATTACAGCATCAATCATCGAGCAGCCGAATGCTCTCCTGGGGTAATCGATGGGTCCCTTTACCATCGAGACTGACTTCCACCAGTGCATCCGGATCATTGATGGTAGAATCCGGATCGGTAATAATCCCGTGGCAACCGACGAATCCATCCATGTAATCTTCCCACTGTTCGTCATTGGAGCGCCGGTATACTTCAATGCGTTGACCTCGTTTGAACGTCATGGTCATCTCCTGTCTACAGGTTTGATACCGGCAGTTTGCGGGTTCGTTTTCCCGCCCGGGCACATTTGTCACAAATAGGCCCCGCGATTGAAACCGGTGCCGGGGAGGCTACTCGCTCCCGAATATAATCCAGATACTTCTCCGGACCAATGGTGGCCCCGCAAGTCTGGCAATTCACAAGTTTCTGCCGGTTTAAAATTGTGCCGCAGAAGGAAAGCAGGCGTTCACCGTTTTTTTCTTCAATCTGCATGGCGCCAGTGGGGCAATTCTCGGCGCAGGCACCGCACGCGATGCACGCTTCTTCAGTTAGCCGGAAATCAGTTTTTACGGGATGGTCGAAATCGAGAAATCCCAAATGCAGCGCATCAATTTTCATTTTGTCACGACACACCTCGACACAGACACCGCAGCGCCGGCAGATATCGCAGCGGAGGCAGCGACGCGCCTCTTCCCGGACTGCATTTTCCGAATAGCCCAGCTCAACCTGCTGATAGGTGGTCCGCCGCCGGTCCAGATTCAGTAGCGGCATTTCCGGTCTTTTCAGGATCATTTTCGTGCTGGCCGGCACCTCCATGAACTCGGCTCGGCCCCGGCGCACCGGTACGGGCGGCATCTGGGGCTGAGGCAGTCCGGAAAGGTAACGGTCGATGGAGGCCGCCGCCCGCTTGCCACCGCCTATCGCTTCAATGACCGTGGCCGGACCGGTTACCGCATCCCCAACGGCGAAAACACCCGCCAGGGAGGTCTCCATGCTGGCCATCTTGACGTCCAGCGTCTGACGTCGGGTCCAGGTCAAGCCTTCCAGCTCTTTGAAACCGGTATGATCGACCTGCTGCCCGATAGCACTGATAACAACATCCGCCGGCATGAAGTAATCGCTGCCTTCAATCGGCCGCGGCGAGAGCCGGTCACTGCCGGCCAGTTTAACCATCCGGGCTTTTTCACATTGCATGCCGACGACGTGCCCGGCTTCACCCTTTATGGCCACTGGAATCGTCAGAAAGGAAAGGCGCACACCTTCTTCTTCGGCCTGTTCGACTTCTTCGGCGTCGGCCGGCATTTCGGTCCTGGTCCGGCGGTAAGCGATCGTAACCTCCTCGCACCCCAAGCGCAGGCAGGTTCGGGCAGCATCTACGGCAACGTTACCGCCACCGATTATGATCGCCCGCCGGCCAGGAACGTGCCGATCGCCCAGGGCGACCTTCTTCAGCATGTCGATGGCATCGATCACCTGGGGAAAATCATCCTCCCCGTAAATCCGCATCTTGTAAGCTTGGTGGGCCCCGATGGCAAAACAAAAGGCCGTAAAACCCTCTTCCTGCAACTGCTCAAAGTTCACATCGGTACCGAAGCGGGTATTGTACTGGAACTCAACCCCCAATTCTTCGATCATGGCCACCTCCCGGTCGATCACTTCCCGGGGCAGCCGGTAGCGGGGAATGCCCACCATAATCATCCCCCCGGCAACCGGCAGGGCCTCTATAACGCGGACGGCATAGCCTTTTAGGGCCAAATAGTAAGCCGCACTCAACCCCCCGGGACCGGCCCCGATCACACATACTTTTTCGGATTTGGCGGGAGCTTTTTCCGGGTTCTTATAAGTTCTTTCGGACAAGGCCCTTTCAGCAGCGAACGCTTTTAGGAATTTTATGGAAACCGGTGTATCGATGCGGCCGCGCACGCACATAAATTCACAGGGCCGCGTGCAAACCAGGCCGCAAACCCAGGGGAAGGGGTTGTCTTTTCGTATGACCTCAATTGCTTCTGCATCCCGCCCCAAGCCAATCAGGGAGACATAGGTAGGAACATCGATCCCGGCCGGACAGGCCATTTGGCAGGGCGCCGGGGTTAGGCGTTCACATTCTCCAGTCGGGCAGTTGTGGGTTTTTACGTGACTTTCAAAAAATTCCAGCTCATCGGCGAGGATCGTCTGCAAGTAGCGGCCCAGATCCACGGCCGCTTTTTCATCCCCCACCGCCGCCAATTCCGTAGACAGCGCCCTCACAGTATCAACATGCTTTTCACCGGATGCGCCGGTGGCGATCTCCTGCATCATCAGCAGGATCTCTGCTGCTACCCGCCGATTCCGGGGAATTTTCAGCTCATTGGTATCCAGGGCCCTGCTCAGGCTTGCGACACCTTCATTTACGGGGCATCTATTGTCCAGCATATAATTTTCAACTCTCCAGGCAGCCGTCTTGGTGACCAGCTGTTAAATCAACAATCAGTCTCACTTGTCCAGGCGCGGGGCAACCAAATTCAGGTTCTTACGATAATAGAGCTTTGCGCAGGTCGGACAGTGAGTGTGTTCGCGCTTCTCTTCCGGATGATCACCATCACTGGTCTTCACATGCTCTAAAAACTTTTCCGTCGCAAACTGCCGGCCACATATCTCACAGTTTCTCAGGGTATGCCGGGCAATCACTTCGTCTCTAATCAACACGGTCCGGACCTGCTCATGGTCCTCATAACGAATCGCCCCGGTAGGGCATATATTGGTACAGGTCAGACAGCCAATGCAGGCATCAGCGGAAGCAGGGATTATATATTTCAGGTTGCCCCGTTTCTCGATTTTCAACGCCCGCGCCCCAATGATCTCTGCGCAGACCCGCACGCATAGACGGCAGCGAATACAGCCATCGGGCCGGATACCGGTGGAAAGCCCGAATTCACGCCCAACTTGATGAATGGCCTCGGCATTAGGCGCCATTTTTAAAAGATCTCCCAGGGCTTTGCTGCGCATCTGGTAGACCAGAGCACTCTCAGTCGTAATCTCGATGCCGTCCTTGATTTTAATGGCGCAGGAGAATCTAGGGCGGGGCGGTTTGTCCGGCACCTTTATCTCGACCACGCACAATTTACACGATGCTGAAGGCGTCAGCGAACGATGATAGCACAGGCTGGGTATTTTCAAGCCTATAGCGGCCAATTCCGGAAGGAGGCGTTCGCCCTCGGGAGCCTCGTGTTTTCGACCGTTAACCAGTATCTGCGCCATGCAAACAACTCCCTTCACTGCTGTGCAACTTACCGCACGGCAAGTTGCCAACCAAAACGCGGGCTAATCCAGTGCGGCCGACCCCTTAAGGGCTGCCATGGCCCGGGCGTAACGCTCCCGCTTGATCGCCGGAAGTTTTTCGGTGTTGTCAAAACTCAGGCAATGGGTGGTACAGGTGGTGACACAGGCCGGCTTCAGACCTTCATCGACCCGGTCCATGCAATAGTCGCACTTCACGACCTTGCCGAGTTTGGGGTTCCATTGCGGCGCACCCCAGGGGCAGGCCGATATACAGGTTTTGCACCCCACACAAAGCGTGTGATCCACCCATACGATGCCGTCTCTCTCCCGGCGCTGCATGGCACCCGTAGGGCAAGCCGCGACGCACCAGGGGTTCTCACAATGAAAGCAAGGCATGAATATATAGGATGCCCGCGGTTTACCATCGATGTTTTTGGGTCCGACCTCTATCACCTGACAGAGCCGCGGCTCCGGCGGCAGGCCCTTATTGCACTTGCACTGGATTTCACAAGAGTGGCAGCCGATACACTTCTGCTGGTCCTGCAGCATGAAATACTTGCTCATTATTTGCCTCCCGAAAATTGGTCCATCAAATAGGGTTTCATGACGTCATTTCTAACGATTGTGACTGATTTACAAATCCAAATCAAACAGCAATAATCATACCACTAATCCACAGGCTCCCCGGCATTCCAGGTCGCGGCGTATAGTGCGCACAATCTATTTAATTTCAGGTTGTTATTGATTTTTACATTTTCGCCTGGGTTGGCCAGCAGACTATTTAGTGCAAAAATAATACTGCACCGCATAATTTTTCTTGCACCACAGCAACTGTCTGATAATACATACAATTCGTTGCTGAAAAATCCATCCGAAGCGGGTAGACCTGCTTTATTTAGGCCAGTCAGCCACCTGACAATAAAAATAACAAAAACTTAAGCGTTCCGGCAGTCATATTTATCTATCTGAATATAATACACAAATAACTAAAGCTGTCCCTAAAATACCCTGTAAACACCCCCAAATCTGTTCGTGGCACACAGCTTGCTTGATAATTGACACTTTAATTTCATAACACCCGGGAGGTTCTATGTTCAACCTGTCATCCATATTTGATCTCTGGTCCACGGCTTACGGTAAAGCAGTCCACAGCATTGTGGTCGGTACCGTGGGTACCTTCATTCTGGTCGTTTTTTTAAACATGGTCATGCTGCCTGCTTTCAGCTTGAAGTTTGTACCGTTGATAATCGCCTTCAACGCCGCCCTGACCGGCTATATGGTTCTGGAAAAAACCCGGGACTATTTCCAACGTAAATGGGCGGTTGCCATGGTCACCGGAACGGTCATGACCCTGTTGGCCTTTAACGTGCTGAATGCCTTTTTCATGCAGACGACCGGCCTGTATCTTCTCAGTCTGCCCCAGCTGGCCATTATGCTGGCCATGGGGATCGGCGCCAGCTGGTTTGGTGCGGTGCTGGCCATCAACTATTTCAAGTTGAATTGAAGCAAACGGTTTATCGGGTAGTAAACTTTAATAACCATTTTCAGGAGGAAAATAATGAAGAAAAGCACGTTCATTTTAGTTACGGTTTTAGCGCTGTTTGCTCTTGCCGCGCCGGCTCTCGCAGGCACGGCCAAGCTTTCCGCAACCAGCTACAAAGCCGGCGATGTGGTCACCATCGAGGGCTCCATCGCTCCGGGGCAGGATCTTTATATTGCGATTGCCCAGCAGGACATGTTCGCCCCCGGCGATACGGATGGCGTCCATGAAACCAAAAGATTCAAAAAGGACTCTAAGAAAGCCAATTTCAGCATGGACACCAAGATCCCCCCGCTGTACTACCTGCTGACCAACAACCCCGACGCCTTTGGTAAGGTCGATAAAAAGAAATTCGGCGGCCCTTCGGTCCTTCTGGGTAAAGGCAACGGTATCTTCTCCACGACCATGTTCTATCTGGAAAAGGACTTCAACAAGCTCGCTGCAGCCGCCAAAGCGTCTCTTGGTCCCATCCAAACTGCCGAACAGTGGAACTTTTTCCGGTACGCCCACCAGGGTAGCTACGGCATCAACACCATCGTCAAGGAAGGTAGCCGGGTGGGGAAGGTTGTCATCTTTGCCCGCTCCGTCATCACCGACCATGCGACGAGCGGCAACTACTGGGACAAAGGCACCGCCATCAAACTGGACAAGACCACCGGTAAATACACCGTCTCTTTCAAAAGCTTCCGCCACACGCCTCCGGACACCAAGTTTGACGTGCATATCAACGGCACCCAAGCCGGCGACTACACCGTAGAAGGCAACGGTTATTGGCTGGGCAAAGGGTATCGTTACATGAACCCCCTGTGGATTGTGATCGGCGCCATCCTGGTCGGCACCTACTTCTCCATGATCGGTGCGGCCGGCGGCATGCTCATGGCTGCTTTCCAGGTGATCGTGGTGAACACCATGGGACCGGTCGGTATCAACGCCGCCAACGTCTTGAAACCTTCCAATATGGCCCTCACCCTCTTTTCGCCCCTGGGATCGTTCTATCGTTACGCAGTCGTAGAAAGGCGAGTCGCCTGGCCGGTGGGCATCTCCTTCGGTGTCGGTATTTTCATCGGCTCCATCTGGCTGGGAAAATATGTCTCCGCCCTTCTGCCCATGAAAGCCTACAAGGAATGGCTGGCCGTTCTCGTGGTCATCATGGGGATCCAGACCCTAAGGGAATTGTCACCCAAGGCCATGGAAAAACGTAAAAACATCAAGGCCATGGTAAAAAAATTCAACGATGCCGTAGCCAAAGCCAAAGCTGATGGAACCTCTGTGGAGATGGGCAGCATCGAGGCGGTCAAAACCGGTCTGACCGATTATCGCTTTAAGTTCTGGGGTGAAGAGTTCACCATCAACCCCCTGCTGTTTGCCATCCTGGGGGTTGCCATCGGCGTGGTTTCCCGCTCCTTCGGTATCGGCGGCGGCTTCCTGCTGGTGCCGGCCATGACCACCCTGGGCGCGCTGCCCATGTACGTGGCCGTTCCGATCTCGCTGATCGGCACCTGCTTTTCCAGTGTCGGCGCCTTCTTGGGCTACTTGATGACCGGCTACCTGCCGGACTTGACCCTGGCCATCGCCATCATTATCGGCGGTTTTGCCGGCGGCATGCTGGGCAGCCGGGCTCAGAAGCTCTTCAGTGAAAAAACCCTGAAGATCGTTCTGGCCATCACCCTCTTCTTCCTGTTCTTCCGGTTCTTCAAGATCGAAATCTGGATCTAGCCGGACAACTGTGTTACCAAAGGGGGAAAGGTCACACCTTTCCCCCTTTTCTTTTTACTGCCTCTCACCCGCAATTGGTCGGGGCTTAAAGTCACTCGCACGGTTAGACAAATGGACGAGTTTTTAGATACCCTCTGGTTTAAAATTCTGGCCCTGTTGGACCTGGTCTTCGGCCTGTTCGGCAGCATATTAGCGCCTTTGTCATTTTTAGGACCGGCCGGACTTATTTTCCTGATCACGATCCTGCTGGTGGCCTTCACCAAAACAGCAGCCCGCTATTACAACACCAGACGCTTTGCAAGGCTCAAAGCCAACTACGAGCATTGGTTTGAAATGCGCCGACAGGCGCTAAAGAGTGATGATTCCGAAAAAGGAAAGGCCCTGGCCAAAAACATCGATCAGGCCGAACTAAACAAGGCCTATTACGACTATTTCTTTGAGGGGTTTCTAAAAAATATGCTGACAACCCTTCTGCCCATCCTACTGACCGCGGCCTTTGTCGTAAAAGCTTACAAGCCCAGCAACCTGGAGAAGATCTTCGGGCAGACCCATGTTTTCAGCTTTACCGGTTCAGGCGGCCAACCGGTGGTGATCAGTGCCTTTTTTTGGTTCGTAATTTCCCTGATCCTCGTCCATCTCCTCTGGTTTGTCGGCGCCCGATTGTTAAAGAAACGGTCAAATCCGGATGAAGTCCCCGAGGAGCGTTAATGGCGCCCGTGGCCCTGTATAGCGTAATCTTTCTAGCCACCTTCATTCTCACCATGGTCGGTTTGGGTGGCGGGCTCATATTCTCGCCGCTTTTTGTAATTTTGGGATATTCCCTGTCCACTGCCGTGGCGACCTCGTTGCTGTTGAACGGAATCGCCGCTCTTTCCGCGGCCATTCATTACTGGCGCTCGAAAATGGTCGATGTCCATAGCGGACTGCCGTTGGTTGTCTCCTCTGCCCTGGCCGCGCCAATCGGAGCCCTGGTAACCAACCGCATCGATATCCGCCTGTTCACCGGCATCCTGGCCCTGGTTATCGTGCTAGCCGCCCTACGCATGATCTTTGCCAAAAAAGCGACTGCCCGGGAACCGGTTACCATCAGCACAATCCGCAGGGTCTTGGGCGGCGGTACCATCGGTATCGCTATTGGCCTGTTGGCCGGTCTGCTGGGTATCGGCGGCGGCGTTTTCATTGTGCCGTTGCTGATTTACATACTGAAAATCCCCACTAAAATTGCCGCCGCAACATCAACCTTCATTGTGGTGTTCTCTTCGTTCAGCGGATTTTTAGCCCATATCAGCCTCGCCGATATGGACTGGCGCTTCACATTCATCGCTGCGCTTTTATCTTTTGCCGGGGGACAGGCCGGATCCCGCATAATGACGCAGAAGCTGCAGGGCCGCACCATCCGGATCATCTTTGGACTTGTTCTGCTGGCTTTTTCTGCTAAGCTCATTCAGAAAGTATGGCTGTCATTCTGAGACATGGACAAACCATGAAATCCAGACGTTTGAAAACCCTGATCGCAGCTGTTTTACCCTTGGCCCTATTGGGTATGGCCACACCGGCCCTGGCCACGCAGACCCACGGCCAGCCGGAAGGACTGTACGTCCATCAGATTGCCCACCTGTTTTTTATCATCTCCATGGGCATTCTGGAATTCTGGCTGCGCCAGCGCAATCTGGTCCGCGAGCCGGGCTGGAAGTACATTCAGCTGGCCGCCGTCCTTCTGATTCTCTGGAACCTCAATGCCATGACGGTTCATTTTCTGGATGAACAGATCCACTGGCTCCAGGTCGACCGCATCGATCAGTGGCATCTGCATATCAGCGCAACCGGGGGCGGTCTCGGGCTGCCCTGGTTGTACTACATCCTGAAACTCGATCATCTGTTGTGTGTCCCGGCCATGATTTGCCTGTTTCTTGGCCTGAAATCGCTATTGCATCAAACGGACACAGAAAAGGAACCTTCGAAACCGTCATGACCGTATCCTTTGTGCCCATATTTCTGGTCGATTTTGTCGGTGCGATCCTGATGATCGTGTTTTCGTTTCTGTGCCTGCGCATCGTCACCTTGCTACGCGACCGGGATCGCGAAAACCTCATCTGGCCTTATATGCTGTGGATCTGCATCGGTCTGGCCTGTTTCGCGATCTCCCGCTCGGCGGGCCACATCCTCAAAAACATCTTCATGCTGTCCGGCTATCAAGAGTTGTGGGCCACTATTCGGCCTATCAGTGGCGCCATCAACACGGTCATGTTCGTGGTGGTAGCCGCTATAACGCTCTTCTTCGAAAGGGTCTGGAATATCTACCAGCAAATTCTCAAGGATCGCCAGGAAATTCAATCTGCCCATAGCGAACTGCTTTTTTTGAATCAGAATTTAGAGCAGATCATCGACGAGCGCACAACGGCCCTGAAAACATCGGAATTTAAGTACCGCCGGATCTTCGAGGTCTCCAAGGACATGATCCTGGTGGCCAGCCGGGATGGGTTGATTCAGGATCTGAATCCAGCCGGCCAGAGCCTGTTGGGCCTGGACAGTGCTGAAGACCCGGCGACCGGAAAACCGGTGCAGGAATTTTTAAAGGACAAATCACAGTGGCAGGTTATTCAATCCGCCTTTGAGGCCGCCGGCTTCATTTCCAATTTTGACATTGAACTGAAAACCGTCTCCGGGGAGACCAAAAGAGCGTTGCTCAGCGGTACCCTGGCAAAAGGGGAGACCGGGGATACGATCCACTTTTTAGTCAAAGATGTCGAAGAAAGGCTGCTTATGGAAGCCCAGATGGCCCAGGCCGACAAGCTCGCTTCCATCGGGGAGCTCTCCTCCGGCGTTGCCCACGAGATCAATAATCCTCTGGGCATCATCCTGGGGTATACGCAACTGCTGCTGCGGGAAGAAAAACCGGATTCGGCCCGCTACCCGGACTTTAAAACGATCGAAAAGCATGCTCGCTCCTGCAAGACTATCGTAGAAGATCTGCTCAGTTTTGCCCGGACATCGCCGCCCAAGAAGGAAACCGTCGATATTCACAACGTAATCGATGAAGTGATCGCTTTTGTGCAACCGCACGGCGGTTTGGAAAAGTTAGAAATAGAAAAGCATTACGACCGGAATCTGCCGCCCCTGGTTTTGGACCAGAAAAAAATCAAACAAGTAATTATGAACCTGGTCATGAACGCCCGCCATGCCATCGGCGAGGCCGGCAAATTGACTGTCGCCACGCGTTTAGATGCGCAAACCGGTCATACCTGCGTCAGTATCAAGGATACCGGCTACGGCATAGAAAATCAGGATCTGCCCCGAATTTTTGACCCGTTTTTCACCACGAAACCTACCGGTGAAGGGACCGGCCTGGGCCTATCCGTCAGTTACGGCATCGTTAAAAGTCATGGCGGCAATATAAACGTTACCAGTAAACCCGGCCAGGGATCGGAATTTGTGGTCTCCCTGCCGGCCACATCCTGATCAACCGGCGGCTGACAAGAGGTAGACATGACAATCAAAATACTGGTCGTGGACGATGAACAGGACATGCTGATCCTGTTAAAACGTAGCCTTGAACCGGAGCTGGGTTGTGAAGTGGAGACGGCGGCCTCCTGTGAGTCGGCGTTGAAAAAGTTCTCCGGCAGTCACTTTGACATTGTCCTCGCGGATATCAAGATGCCGGGCATGAACGGCCTGGAACTGCTGGAACTGATCCGGCGCGACAAAAAGGATCAGACCGTGATTATGATGACCGCCTTCGGTCACATCGATATGGCCGTCAAGGCCATGAAAAGCGGGGCCTACGACTTCATTACCAAACCCTTTGAACACGACACCCTGGTAGTCCGATTGGAAAAGGCTCTGGAACGCACCCGCCTGCTTAACGAAAATATACGGCTCACCAACGAATGCCTGGATGCGGAACCATTTCAAAACCTGGTCGGCCGCAGTCCGGCCATGCAGCGAATATACGATGCTATTCAGACCGTGGCCAGGACCGACCTGACGGTCCTGATTACAGGAGAGTCCGGTACGGGCAAAGACGGAACCGCCCGGGCCATTCATGCGCTGAGTAAAAGGAAAATGCAACCTTACGTGGCCGTGAATTGCCCAACCATCCCGGAAAATATCCTTGAAAGCGAACTTTTCGGATTTAAAAAAGGCGCCTTCACCCACGCCACCAGCAACAAAGCCGGTTTGTTCCAGGAGGCACATGGGGGGACGATCTTTCTCGACGAAATCGGCGACATCAGCCCGGCCATCCAGGCCAAATTACTGCGGGTTATCCAGGAAAAAGAATTCAAACCCCTGGGAGACACCAAATCCGTCCAGGTGGACGTGCGCATCATTGCCTCCACGAATCAAGATTTGGCGGACAAGATATCCCGGCGGGAATTTAGAGAAGACCTTTACTATCGCCTGAACGTCCTCCCGATTGAGTTGCCCCCCCTGCGCGAACGGCAGGAAGATATCCCCCTGATCGCCACACACCTGCTGGCCCGGCACTGTGCCAAACTCGACCAGCCGTTGAAGCGGCCTTCACCGCAACTACTTGATCATTTGATGACCCACACCTGGCCGGGCAATGTCCGTGAACTGGAGAACTGCCTGATCCAGGGCATTATGTTTTCAGCCGGAAAAGAAATCACCCAGGCCGATATTGGTCAGCGGGGCGCAGCCGCGAAAACCGCGTCGGGAAAGGCTGAATTGGCAGGCCTGCCCTACAAGGAAGCCAAAGACCAGACCCTCCAGCGCTTCAACCAGACGTTCATTGGGCACCTGCTCGAAACCTTCAAAGGGAATGTAACCCACGCGGCCAAGGCGGCCGGCCTGGAAAGACAGGCCCTGCAGCAGATTATGCGGCGTTACGATATCCAGGCAGATAAATTCAGGGATAAATATTAGAACCTATTTCAAAAACGGATTTTGGTTAAAAAGACTTTTTGAGATAGGTGTTAGGAGGACTGTTTGGGCAGGAGGGCGGCCACGGGGCAGATTTCAATACAGGCCTCACAGTTCTCACAGGCCGTTTCCGCCGAACCGGCACCACCGTAGAAACTGATCACCGTATCGAAACCTCTCTGCGCGAAGGCCAGCATGGCACTTCCCTTGACTGACCGGCAGACATGCAGGCATTTACCGCACAGAACACAGCGGTTGGGGTAGTAGGTTAAATGCGGATGGGAGTCGTCAATCTCGGGGGTTTTAAGGTGATGTTCCAGAGTTTTGGGTTTCAGACCGACTTTCAGGAATTTTGCCAGGTCCTGCAAAACGCATTTTTTGTTCGCCGGACAGTTTTTACAATCCACATGGTGCACGGACAGCAGCAGGCGCAGGCCGGTCTTTTGTAAACGCCTTACAGCCGGGGTGTCCGTCCGGACGATCATCTGATCAGTCACTTTTACAGTACAGGCGGCCACGGGTTGGTCACTGCCATTCACTTCGACAAAGCAAAGCCGGCACGACGCCTCGGGTGCTGCCCGGCCTTCCAGGTGGCATAGATTGGGAATGTAGATACCGTGTTCCAGGCAGGCCTGAAGCAAATTCATTCCCACATCTACTTCCAGCGGTTTTTCATCGACGGTGATGATAACCTTCATTGCATTCCCTGAGATATTTTCAGGTCCATATTCAACGTTGGTTCTTGAATAAATACGCGCGCGCTAATCTTTCGGCGGTTCCTTCGGCCGCTCGATGATCGGAGCCAACCCCGGTGGCGAAACTTTGCGCACGGCATCGTATTCCGGCGGGCAGGCGACCATGCACTCACCGCACTTGACGCACAACTGCTGGTCAACACCCTTTTTGCGCGTGCTGGTGGTAAAAATCGCTTCCGTGGGACAGACCCCGACACAGGCGTCGCAGCCCCGGGCACAGGTATCCAGATCGATGTAATAGGTCATCAACGGCCGACACATCATGCCGGGACAGCGTTTTTCTTCGATGTGGGCCCGGTAATCCTCGGGAAAATACCGGAGTGAGGTCAGCACCGGATTGGCCGCGGTCTTGCCCAGCCCGCACAGGGAGCCGACTTTGATATCCGCACTGAGCTGTTCCAGTTGTTCCACATCGGAATCCCGGCCTTCGCCGGTGGTAACCCGCCCCAGAATATCGAGTAGATGACGCGTCCCGATCCGGCAGAAGGTGCATTTTCCGCAGGACTCCTTCTGGGTGAAATCTAAAAAGTAGCGTGAAACGTCCACCACGCAGCTGTCCTCATCCATGACTACGATCCCCCCGGAACCCATCATGGCACCGGCAGCCGTCAAAGAGTCGAAATCGATGGGTGTATCCAGCAGAGTCTCCGGCAGGCAGCCGCCCGAAGGCCCCCCGATCTGCACGGCTTTGAAGGCTTTCTGGTTGGGAATCCCACCGCAAATGTCGAAAATAAGGGTCCGCAGGGTCACGCCCATGGGAATCTCCACCAGACCGGGATGTACGACATCCCCCACCACTGAAAAGATGGCGGTCCCTGGGCTTTTTTCCGTCCCGATCGAACGAAACCAGTCGGTGCCTTTTTCAACAATCGGTGGAATCGTGGCCAGGGTCTTGACGTTGTTGATGACCGTGGGCTGTCCAAACAGCCCCTGTTCCACCGGATAGGGCGGCCGGTGCACCGGCATCCCCCGGTGACCTTCCAATGACTGGACCAGGCCGGTCTCCTCGCCACAGACAAAGGCGCCCGAGCCTTCAAAAATATCGACCTCGAAATCAAAGGGACTGCCGAGAATCCCCACCCCTAGCAGCCCGCGCTCCCGGGCCTGAGCCAAAGCGGTTCGCAGGGTCCGGACCGCCAGCGGATATTCGGCCCGCACATAGACGATGGCCCGGCCGGCACCTACTGCGTAGGCACAGATGGCCAGACCTTCCAATACCTGGTGAGGATTGCTTTCCAGGATGGTGCGATCCATGTAGGCCCCGGGATCACCTTCATCGGCATTGCAGATGACAATTTTGGCATCGCTTTCGACTGCGGCGGCCAGTTCCCACTTGGCCCCGGTGGGAAAGCCGGCGCCACCGCGCCCACGGAGTCCGGAGCGTTTGATGGCGTCCACAACCCTGCCGGGTGCCTGCCCGAGGGTCTTGACCAGGGCCGCATAACCACCCGCGGCGATATACTCGTCGATGCTCTCCGGATCAATCCGGCCGCACTTTTCCATCACGAGGCGGTTTTCCTGGTTAAAACGGGAAAACTCCATCACGGTTGGAATCATCTCGTTTTCCACCGTGGCGCCGAAGACATGCTCAAACCGCGGGTCGCCCTCTTCTATGAACAGCTTGGTCAGCATCCTGGCCTTGCCCGGCGTGACTTCATGGTAAAACACCGGCGGAAACCCGGAAGCCGGGTGATCGATGATGACTATCGGCTCCGCATAGCAGTGGCCGTGGCAGCCGACCGTATGAATCTCGGCTGCAATCCCCCGCTCAGTCAGTGTTTCTTCAAACGCCGCTTTCGTATCCAGCGCCCCGGAGGCAATTCCGCAGGTGGCCATGCCGATATGGATTTTCGGCACCGGGGACTGTTCAAAGGCCGCGCGCCTTTCTTCCGCCGCCTGGCGGAGGGCATCATATTGCTGCCTGGCCTGGGTATTGTCAGGACTCATTTTTTTGCTTTTCTCTTTCCGCCATCTCTTTTTCGATTTCGATGCGCGTGAAAAGACCTTCCACTTTACTGGGGGCCATGTTCCCGTGAATGGTTTCACCGATCATGGCGACCGGCGCCAGGGCGCAGCAGCCGACGCAAGCGACTCGTTCAATGGAAAATTCCCGGTCCCCGGTTGTTTCACCGTCCTTGATGTTCAACTTTCTTTCAACATTTTCGAGGATAATCTCACCGCCCTTGACGTGGCAGGCGGTACCCAGGCAAATCTTGAAGGGGTATTTCCCGGGCGGATTGAAACGAAACTGGTTGTAGAAGGTGGCGACCCCGTAGACTTCCGCCGTGGAAATATCCAGATAGTCGGCGACAATGCCCAATGCATCGGCCGGCAGGTAGGCAATCTCCTGTTGCACCATCTGGAGAATGGGAATCAACTGGCTGCGCTCCAGCTGGTAGTTCTGAAGTTTCTGCGGCAGTTTGTCCAGAAAAAGCGCCTCTTCTGTGAGCAGGTCCTTGTTCATCTGCGACCGCGGTATCCTTTTTTCAATTTCATGCCTGTCGGGTATTCGGAACGTTCAGGTGCCTTTATATTTTTTCCAGCGCGCCATACGCCGCCTGTACCCGATCGCGCAACAAATAACAGAATTTCTCCATGACGTTGAACCCCAGGTTTTTGTTGCTGTGCATCAAGGCCCGCAGATCTCCGCCGCGCAGGGTCAACAAGTGAGTCGGTTTCTGGCAGATGGCAGAGGACATCAAGATGTGTTCTTCCCCCAGCAGGGTCGCCCAGCAGCCCAGGACCCGCCCCTTTTCCAAGGCCTCTATGGTAACACTACCCTTGCGGATCCCCAGATCGATGGCGCGTTCCAGCACAACCTGTCCGCTGACAATCACATATAGGTACTCACCAACCTCACCCTGGGTGAAAACGGCTTCACCGCTTTTATACTGCCGGGCGTGACAAAGCGGTACTAGCCTGCCCAGATCGCCTGCTGCAAGCCCTTTGAAGAATTCACATTCAGATATGGCCGCCAGTATCTCCTCTTTTTCCATGGTGCCTCTCCTCGGATGGGGTTCGTCTACCCTTCCAGTTTACCAGAACACACTGGTCGTTGAAACAAGATGTTTAAAATAGCGGCAATGCACCGGCAGTGTCAATAGCCTTCGCAAGGCCGGTTAGCCGTTGTGTACATGGGCATTCTCAACACCAAATATCCCGCCACCAGGGACATCGAAATCGGTAATGGGAGCGATATGCGGATGGTACTTTCCGGCAGCGCGCGTCTAGTTGCTCTGTGGCCCTGTCCACCAGCCAGAGCACGCTATCTTCGTAAATCTCATATTTTACCGAAATTGCACTCGTCGCCACAACGAATACAACCGCTCGAATTGACAAACACAAGCGGCTAAGCTATCTGATAATCGATATCCGCAGCAGCTTTTCGATTCGCCGAGGGGTGCCCGACATTTAAATTTTAAAGTGTACATTCAAAGGGTACACCCAGTTTATCAGTCCGTGTTAATGAAGTTACGGTATGGCACAAGTCGGCTGAACCAACCTAGTGATCAGACCGGAATCAGTTGTCCTAGCTACGCAACATGCGCACATCGCCACTCAGCATATGAGAATAAGGGGGAGGTTATGAAAAAAACCGTCATGGCCGTTATGCAAGACACCGTAGAGAAATTCGGAAACCAGATCGCCCTGAACATGAAAATAGATGGCCGTTGGCAGGCCACCACCTGGTCAGAATATTACAACCAGGTTCGCATGGCCGCCCGGGCCTTTATGTCCCTGGGACTGGAGAAAGGCAAGGCCGTCAGTATTCTTGGCAACAACTGCCCGCAGTGGTTCATCAGCGACTTGGCCGGTATATTTGCCGGTGCTGTTCCCGGCGGAATCTACACCACTAATGCTCCCGAACAGTGCCGCTATATCGCCGCCCATAGCGAAGCCAATATCGCGGTCGTGGAGAATACCGAACAGCTGGCCAAATTCAAGCAAATCCGGGACCAGCTGCCGGACCTTAAAGCCATCGTCTTGATGAATGGCACCGATGAGGACGAACAGGTCCATGCCTGGGAACAGCTGCCCGATCTGGCCGCGCAAACCCCGGAAACGGAGTTGGATAACCGTATTGCCGACCAATCTCCGGATGATTGCTGCACCCTGATATACACCTCCGGCACCACGGGAGACCCCAAAGGGGTCATGATCACCCATGACAACATTGTCTGGACGACCCAGCAGGTAGCCGCAAGCACGGCAGTTAGCCAAACAGACCAGATAATTAGCTACCTGCCCCTAAGCCATATTGCCGAGCAGGTGGTCAGTCTGCACGTTCCGCTTTTGACGGGGAGCACCGCCTGGTTTGCCGAAAGCCTTGACCAGTTGGGCGACAATCTGCGAGAGGTCCGGCCCACCATGTTCGTAGGGGTGCCCCGGGTGTGGGAGAAAATCCAGGCCAAGATGATGGCTGCCGGCGCCCAGAATTCCGCGCTAAAGAAAAAGATTGCCACCTGGGCCCGTAAAAAAGGATTGGCCGGCACCTATGCCTTTCAGGCCGGACGCCCCATGCCGGCCCTGCATGGTCTGGCCGAAAAGCTGGTTTTTTCCAAGGTCCGCGAGAAATTGGGGTTCGATCGCTGTAAGTTATTTATCTCTACCGCGGCGCCCATTTCAAAAGACACCCTGGAGTTCTTCCACAGCCTGGATATTCCCATCACCGAGGTGTACGGCATGAGCGAATGCACCGGTCCCGGTACCGTCTCATTGCCCCAACCACACAAATTCCGCACACGCTGGGCCGGTCCCGCCCTACAAGGTGCCGAGGTTGGAATTGCCTCGGATGGTGAAGTCCTCATGCGGGGGCGTCATGTATTCAAGGGCTACTTCAAGAACGAAGCGGCCACCGCGGAAACCATCGATAGTGATGGCTGGCTGCATTCCGGCGATGTCGGCCAGCTGGACGATAAGGGGTTTTTACAGATTACCGACCGTAAAAAGGAACTGCTGATCACGGCCGGTGGCGAAAACATTGCCCCGCAGATCCTGGAAGGCAAACTCAAAGCCATCCCGGCTATCAGCCAGGCGGTGGTCATCGGCGATCGGCGCAAATACCTGACCGCCCTGTTCGCCCTGGATCCCGATAAGGTCGCTGCGGAAGCTGCCGCGGCGGGCAGCCCTGCCCGGGATTCAGATGCCGCCTCCCAGTGCAATGTGTTTCGGGCCAATATCCAGGCCCAGCTAGATGACGTCAATAATACTCTGGCCCGGGTACAGACGATCAAAAAGTTTGTTGTTTTGCCGGCCGAGCTTTCCATCGAAGGTGGTGAATTAACACCGACCATGAAACTCAAGCGGCGCATCGTCAATGAAAAATATGCCGCGGAAATTGAGAGCATGTATACCGATGCCTGATTGAGCGTATCAACCAGGCATTGCTTGAACATCTTGAAACGCTCGGTGGCCGACCCGGCTCTCAGGTTGGCCCGGCTGCCAAGCGGGCTCCTGGTCGGATGCTCATTGCGGAGAATTCGACCCGGTCCCCGTGCGTTCAGCGTGTGTTTCCCTTTCCGACCGTCCCCACGAGAAAAATTTGTCGCCGAAACGATATTCTGTTAAACTTTCTAAATCGTTAGAGACGTTCTCAACCCATGGTCACTTGGCCGGGCCCCTGACACAATCGACTGCTTGGCCTTTGGTTATCACAGCTACCAGCAGCTAAACGGCAGGCGCTATGAAATTAAGTATCGGCAATTCCATCCTGTTCAGCCTGATCACCATCCTGGTACTTTCCGTGGCAATGGTAGGTTATTTCTGGCTCCAGTCGGACTACGCCGAATTTGAAAAGGAACGCCAGAGCTTGCGCGCCACTTACCTGGCCACCCAGAAAGCGTTTATCAAAAGAGAGGTGGATAAGGCCGTTGATTTCATCAACTACATGAAATCGCGCACCGAAAAGCGTCTGAAGGCCACTATCCGCGCCCGGACTCTTGAAGCCCATGACATCGCCTTAAACATCTATCGCGAGAACCGGGATAGCCGCTCGCGATCTGAAATTGAAAAAATGATCAAGGATGCCCTGCGCCCCATCCGATTTGCGGGTGGCCGCGGATATTATTTTGCCACCAATCTGGCCGGCATCGAAATCCTCTTTGCCGATCGCCCCCAACTGGAAGGTAAAAATCTGCTGAACATGCAGGACACACGGGGTAAATTCGTTATTCGGGATATGATTCGCATTGTTAAGGACAAAGGCGAAGGGTTTTATGAATACACCTGGACCCGGCCCGGGCGTGCGGGTAAACATTTTCCCAAGATCGCATTCGTCAAGCATTTCGAACCTTACGACTGGTTTATTGGAACCGGTGAATACCTGGAGGATGTCAAGCAGGATATCCAGCAAGAAGTCATCCAGCGTCTGGGAGAAGTGCGCCACGGCAAGGACGGCTATATATTTGCGTCCGATTATCGGGGGTTGAGCCTAGCCGGTCCAGCCAAGGGCCGGAATATGTACGAGGTCACTGACGTCAATGGTGTAAAAATCGTACAGGAACTGATTGCCGTCGCCCGGGCCGGCGGCGGTTTTGTAAATTACGTCCTGCCCAAGTTCAAGGGGCAAAAAAGTGCACCGAAAATCAGCTACGCCCAGGGCATCGAGGATTGGCAGTGGTATGTCGGGACCGGTATTTTTGTGGATGAAATCGAAACCGCTGTCGCCCGCCTGAAAGAAAAGCAGGCCGGACACATCCAGCGGCACTTTGCCAAGATCCTGATCACCCTGGCAGGCCTGACCACTATCATCCTAGTGTTGATCCGGCTTGTTGCTGTCCGGATTCGCAGAAACTTGGATTCATTGACTAACTTTTTCCAGCAAGCCGCCACCGAATCCATTAAAATCGATCCGGCCGCCCTGCACTTTCCGGAATTCGCCCGGTTGGCCGACTCCGCCAATCGGATGATCGACATGCACCACACTGCCGAAACCGCCCTGCGTGAGGGTGAAGAGAAGTACCGCCTGCTGGTCGAAAATCAGACCGACATGATTGTCAAGGTCAACACGGAAGGCCGATTCTTGTTTGTGAGTCCCTCTTATTGCCGGACGTTCGGCAAGACCGAAGATGAATTGTTGGGAAAGACCTTCATGCCTCTGGTTCACGAGGATGATCGCGAAGCCACGGCCCGCACCATGGAAAAGCTCTACCAACCGCCCTACACCGCCTATATGGAACAACGCGCCCAAACCAAGAACGGTTGGCGCTGGTTCTCCTGGGTCAACACGGCTGTCCTGAACGAAAATCAGGAAGTCGTCGAAATCATCGGGGTCGGCCGGGACATTACCCCGCGTAAAAATGCCGAGGAGTTGCGGGTGCGCCTGGAGACCGCCATCGAACAGGCAGCTGAATTGATTATGGTTACGGACAGCAAGGGGATAATTCAATATGTAAATCCGGCCTTTGAAGAGACGACCGGCTATGATCGGCAGGAAGTGATTGGTCAAAATCCGCGTATTTTGAAAAGCAAACGGCATTCCGAGGAATTCTACCGGGAGATGTGGGAAACGATTTCCTCCGGGGGGGTCTGGCGGGGCCATCTGGTCAACCGCAAAAAAGACGGCGGTCTTTATGAGGAGGAGGCCACTATCTCCCCCATACGCAGCGCGACCGGTGCCATTATCAACTATGTGGCCGTAAAGCGGAATGTCACCCGGGAAGTGGAACTGGCCAAACAGCTGCGCCAGACCCAGAAAATGGAGGCCATCGGAACCCTAGCCGGCGGTATCGCCCACGATTTCAACAACATCCTATCGGCTATCATCGGTTATTCGGAAATCGCCCTACAGGACGTGGCAACCGACTCCCGCCTGAGGGAATACCTGGAAAGGGTCCTGGGTGCGGGCAGCCGGGCCAAGGAACTGGTCCAGCAAATCCTGGCCTTCAGCCGCCAGGCGGAGCTGGAACCAAAACCCCTGAGTATCACTCCGATTGTCAAAGAGTCCCTGAAATTGCTGCGGGCATCCCTGCAGGCCTTCATAGACATCCGACAAAACTTGACGTCAGAGACCACCATCCAGGCGGACCCCACGCATATGCACCAGGTGGTCATGAATCTGTGTACGAACGCTGCCCATGCCATGGAAAAAGATGGCGGCACCCTGACCGTTCACCTCGAAGACGTGGTGGTTTCGGCTGCAGACGCCGACCAGATTCCGGACCTCACACCGGGTCCGTTTGTTTGCCTTACGATCCGCGACACCGGGCATGGCATGCCACGCGAAGTGGTGGAGCGCATTTTCGATCCTTTCTTCACGACCAAAGAAATCGGGGAAGGGACCGGAATGGGACTTGCCGTTGTCCATGGTATCATCCGCACCCATCAGGGTGCCATTGTGGTTGACAGTGAACCGGGCTCCGGCACCCAATTCAAGGTCTATTTTCCGATTATCGCCGGTGAGACAGACCGGCCGGCACCGGAAGTGGCGCCCCTGCCTATCGGCACCGAACGCATTCTGTTTACCGATGACGAAGAACTGCAGGTCGAACTGGGCCGGGAGATGCTCGCCCGCCTGGGATATCGGGTAACGGGTTTCACTGACTGCCGGAACGCCTTGGCTCACTTTCAGGAAAACCCGACCGCCTTCGATCTTGTCATCACCGACATGACCATGCCCCATATGACCGGTGACGTCCTGGCCGCGGAACTGATTGCTATCCGGCCGGATATTCCCATCATTCTCTGTACCGGTTACAGTGAACGGATCACTAAAGAGGACGTGCTGGATGCCGGCATCAAGGGTTTCATCATGAAGCCGGTCGTCATGGAGGAACTGGCCCGCCTGATTCGGAAAGTTCTCGAAGCATAACCGCAACGCAGGCCCTTGCGCAGAGCCACCACAGCGCTTATCTTTTAACTCGCTGCCCTACAATTGCAGACTACGTGTACGGCAGCTTTCAGGTCCCTACCTGAATTGCAACTCATCACTTTTGGAAGGAAGCCGCTGTATGACATTACTTAAATACCTGCTGGCATTGGCGTTGGTTCTGATACCCACCGCCGGATGGTGCCAAGGCCTCACCTATGATCTCCAAGTTAACATTCACCCGAAACTCAAGGCGTTTTCCGGTACGGGTTTCATCCAGTCAACCGAACCGGCCGAGTTCACTTTAACCGTGGCCGGACTGCAGGACGTCCGAATAAACAACCGACCCGTCACCCCTGACGGTCGTCAAAAAATAGCGGTCAACCTGGCGGGTGGCGACAAAGCCCGCATCACTTACAAAGCAGTACTCAAAAAAAACTCACTCCTGGGATTCATTGATCGGGAGCATGTGTTTCTCAACGGGGGCTGGTATCCACATCCGGATACCCCGGTCCGGTATCGCCTGGCGGCCACCCTGCCGGAAAACTTTATCGCCGTGGGTGCCTCGGAAACGGTTTCCCGGCAGACGCATTCCGGAAAGACCACCTTTGACTTTCATTTCGACAACCCTTTGGACGGAATTTATCTGGCAGCTTCGTCCCGCTTTGTTGTCCAAAAGGAAACCCACGGTAACGTTGCCATCGAAACGTACTTTTTCAAAGAGGACGCGGCCCTGGCGGACACCTATATCCAGTACACCAAAAAATACCTGGACATGTATACCGCCATGCTCACCCCCTATCCTTACCGGCGATTCGCCATCGTGGAGAATATCCTGCCCACCGGCTACTCCATGCCCACGTTTACCCTCTTATGGCAGTCGGTAGTTAAGCTGCCGTTTATCGTCCGGACGTCTCTGGGGCACGAAATCCTGCACCAGTGGTTCGGCAACTCGATATACATCGACCATTCCCAAGGCAACTGGGCCGAAGGACTGACCAACTACCTGGCCGACCACCACTATGCCTCTCTGGAGGGCCGTGGCCCGGCCTACCGCAAGCAGATTATGCTCAACTACCAGGCCTACGTAAACCCGGACAATGCCATGCCGGTCAGCCGTTTTACGAACCGTCGCAACCGGGCCGAAGCCGCCATTGGTTACGGCAAGGCCGCCATGATCTTCCATATGCTGCGCCACACATATGGCGATGAAATGTTCTTCACAGCTTTGCGGGAACTGATCCATAGCCGCAGTTTTCAGGAAGCTTCCTGGATGGATGTCCGGATGGCCTTCGAAAAGACCACGACTGAAAATCTGGAGGACTTCTTCGCGCACTGGCTCGATCGCCGGGACATACCTGCCATAACCATAGAAAATGCCAAACTCACCCTCGATCGGGGCCGGTTGGCCCTGAGTTTCGCAATCGTGCAGAGCGGCACCCCCTACCGACTGGCGCTACCCGTAAAGGTAAAAACCGCCAGATCTCAACATAAACGGGTGGTGACAATCACCGCAAGTTCCACCGAGGTTCTTTTCTCTCTGGATTCGGCACCGATCGAGGTGGTTATCGATGGAGAGTATGACATCATGCGCAAAGTGCAACCGGCCGAACGCCCCCCGATCTTAGCCGACATACTGGGCAGCCAAAGTGTTTTTGTGGCAGCCGCCGCCAGGCAGCGATCGGTCTATAAGCCCCTGGTGGATGCCCTGGGTATCCCCAAGGCAGCCTGGATCGATCCGGATAACGTTAGTTTCGATCGCCTCAAAACCACAACTCTCATTATCGCGGGATTCACAAACCCGCTGGTCAGCCGCTTTTTGGGTGGCCGTCGTACGCCCCGGGACGGTGTCCGCCTGGAAATCTATAAGAATCCCTTTGCCCCGGAAAAACGCCTGATGCTGGTACAGGCCGTTGATGTAGACGAAGCCAAGGCCGTGGTCCGTAAATTGCGCCACTACGGTAAGTATTCAACGCTCGCTTTTGAAAAAGGCCGCAACACATTCAAGACTACCGCAGCATCGAACGCGGGAATGGCCGTACTATCTCAATCGCAGCCCTTGGTGGTCCGGCCTGAAGAAAGAGAAACCCTGGCGGATATTATCCCGGAAATTCGAGCCAACCAGGTCATCTTCGTAGGCGAGCAGCATGACCGTATGGCGCACCACTTGAACCAGTTGGCAGTCATCCAGGCCCTGCATACGGCTGGTGACAAAGTCGGGGTGGGCATGGAGATGTTTCAAGGTCCCTATCAACCAGCCATCGATGCTTACCTGGCCGGCAGGATCGATGAGCGCGAATTTCTGCGGCAATCGGAATATTATGAACGCTGGCGCTATGATTATCACCTTTATAAACCGATTATTGATTACCTGAAGGCCAATCAGATACCGCTGGTTGCGCTCAATGTTTCCGGTAAAATCTCGCGCCAGACCGGCCGAGAGGGACTTGACAGTCTGTCAACCGAGCAGCGCCGCCAGGTCCCCGCGCATCTTGATTTTACCAATGACCGCTACCGCGACGATCTCAGGCAGGTTTTCAATCTGCACAGCAGCGACACCGGCCTGGATGAATTCAGTTATTTCTATCAGGCCCAGACGCTTTGGGACGAGGCCATGGCTTCGCGGGCCGCCGCCTGGATGAAGGCCAATCCGGACCGTAAACTGGTGGTCCTGGCCGGCAATGGTCACCTGCGCTACAAGTATGGCATTCCCCAAAGGCTTTTTCGGCGTGTCGCCCAACCGTATGCCGTGATCGTACAGGATGAAGACATTGAACCGGGCATTGCCGACTACATCCTTTTTACGACTCCGATCGACGGCCTCAAATCACCCAAATTGGGCATCATGGTCGAAGAGCAGGAAGATGCCCTGGTAATAAAGAGCGCAATCGAGCACGGCCCGGCCGGTAAAGCCGGTTTGACGGACGGAGACATAATTACCGCTGTGGACGGTCACCCGATCAAAACCCTGGCGGATTTGAAAATTGCCCTGTTTTACACAAAACACGGAGACCGTATTCAGATAGAAATCAACCGGGATAGTACTATGCTGGAAAAAGAGGTGTTACTGAAAGCCCGTCCGAAACATATTTCCCTAACCACTAAGTAGTGTTCTCCATAAGAAACATTCAGCCAATCAAATCGCCGGAACCGATTTGCACTCAAAACCAGACTTGACCGCAGGCAGGCACCCCTGCTAAAATTCACGCCGTCTTAGATGTGTTCGTATTGCATCCGCTTCATTTTCGTCACATTACCTGTAATGCGACGTGCACAATACCACTCCGCGAAATAAAGAGCCCGACCCGACCCGCGGTAAGGGGTCGGTTCTCGAAGCTCATTTTGACTTTCAAAATCGGAACTAAGCTGAAAAGCCCGGTGAACCACTATATTTTCCTTAAAAGGGTCATTGACTTCAGCATTCAGAAACCCTGCGCTTACCTGGAAACTAAACGTTTCGTTTACACGCAAAGGAGGCTCAAAATGAAAAGCTGCAAACTTTTGTTGGTGCTGGGGGCAGTCATCATGCTGGTTTTTGCAGGCAGCTCAGCGCTGGCAGCAAAACCGATTATAATTGGGAGCCCACTGTCTACCGCATTTTTATATGGCTGGGATGCGGAAAGGGGCATCCGCCTGGCCATTGAAGAAATCAATGCCGCCGGGGGAGTCAACGTGGGCGGCACCAAGCGGCCCTTTGCGGTGGAAGTGATCGATACTCGCGATCTGGAGCCGGGTGTCCCGGTCAGTGAAGCTCTGCTGGCGGTAGAGAAACTCATTCTGGACAAACAGGCCGATTTTATTGTCGGGGGCCCGGTGCGTTCAGAAGCGGCTCTGGCGGCTATGTCTCTTTTGTCCAAATATAAAAAGGTTTCCATCGTCACCACCGGCGTACTGACGCCCAAATACCATGCTATGGTCGCCAAACAGTACGACAAGTTCAAGTACTGCTTTCGCATTCACGGTGAGGCCAAACAACTGGTTGGGGAGATGTTCGCCAACTTTGGTGCCCTGAAAAAGAAACATGGCTTCAACAACCTGTTCATCATCGCCCAGGATGTATCCCATGCCCGTGGCGCCGCTAAGGTCATGCAGAAAGTGGCCACCAAAAAGGGCTGGAATGTAACCGGCGTTGAAATCTATCCAACCGGTGCCACAGATTTTTCCATCGGTCTTCTAAAAGCCAAGCGCACCAAGAGTGATATCATCAACATCTGGATGGACATGCCGGAAAGCGCCATCTTGCTCAAGCAGTGGTACGAGATGAAGATCCCGGCTCTGCCCTTCGGCTCGACCCTGGCTGCGGCCGAGCAGCCCGGTTTCTGGAAAGCCACCAACGGCAAAGGCGCCTATACCCTCTGCAATGTGGTGAATGCCGGAAATGCGCCCTCCGACGCCACCGAATGGACCATGAAATTCTACAATGCCTATACCAAGCGCTGGGGTGTGGAACCCGAAGGTTTAGGCACCTCCAGTAGCTACATGGCGGTACATGTGCTCAAAGATGCCATCGAGCGAGCCGGCAGCCTAGATTCCGACAAAGTCGTTGTCGAGCTTGAGAAAACCGACATCATGGGCGTCTATGGCCGCCTGCGTTTCGATCCCAAAAGTCATCAGGTCATCCCGGCTGCCGACCCCAAAGACGGTGCCGTGGGCAGCATCCTGCAATGGCAGGACGGCAAAAGGGGTGGTCTATCCCGCCAGCATCGCCAAAGGCGAGATTCTGCTGCCGCCCTGGATGAAGAAGTAAAAAAGTGCCCTTATGGCTCAATGTTTTTGCATCAGCTATAAGCCCTTTTGCGTTGTCACTCTGAGCACAGCGAGCCGACTCCGCCATAGTAGCGAAGCTACGACGGCCGGGAGAGTCCCCCGTAGGTTTAGGTAATGTTCTTATGAAAGGGATACTTCGTTGCTGCGCTCCTCAGAATGACATGCAAATATATAGAAAACTGAATTAGAACCACCGGTGGAGTAGTTGCGGCTCTACCACACCAGGGTCGCCTTACGCCTGTGGTGGTAAAAATGAAGGTGTCGGCATCGATCATGTATGTCAGGCTAAGGTATTTTACGCAGCGTTCGATTCCGATTCGGTACCTATAGCGATTTCGATTGTGGAAAGGCCCTATGGAAATTCTTGTATACGGCACTATCAATAGTGTCACCCTGGCTCTATACGCCCTGGGCTTTGCCCTTGTCTACGGTATCAGCCGTTTGCCGAATTTTGCCCATGGCGCCTTGTACGTGCTTAGCGGCTTCATAACCTGGAGTGTCATCAATACGCTGGGACTGCCCTACCTGGTGGGCATCATCATCTCCCTGGTCATTACCGCCTTGATCGGCGCCCTGATTTATCAGTTCTTCCTGATCCGTATCAGGGGCATGGAAATCTCCGAAATCATCGCGTCTTATGCCATTGCCCTGGCGATCCTGGAAGGACTGCGATGGGCCGGGTTTAAAGGTATGACCTACACTTTGCCCTCATTCATCGAAGGCAGCACCAACATATTCGGTGTTCTGGTAGATTATCAACGTTTGGTGGTGGTAGGGTTTGGGGTGGTTCTGGTCGTTCTTTTGTGGTCTTTTACTCACTACACCCGGATCGGCCTGGCGCTGCGGGGTATGGCCCAGGATGAGCGGGCGGCCCTGATGCTGGGCGTCGACTCGGACATCATGGCGGTGGTCGCCATGGGCTTGGGATCCATGCTGGCAGCCTTTGCAGCCATCCTGCTGCTGCCCCTGGGCAACATCGTGGTCGAGTCCGGCTACAACGTGCTCATCCTGGCCATCGCGGTTTGCATCGTCGGCGGTATCGGCAGCTGGGCCGGAGCGGTACTGGCGGCCTTTCTGATAGGATTCGCCCAGATTTTGACCGTGGTGTACCTGGGCTCCCATTACCAGATGATGGTTGCCCTGCTGGCCATCATCCTGACTCTCATTCTCAAACCGTCGGGCTTGTTTGGACAACAGAAGGAACTGGAGGAAAGAGTTTGAATACTGATAGCCCCAAACGCCGCAAGGAAAGAATCGACCGCGGCATCAAGATTCGCTCGGACGGGCTATACGCCTTGATGTCATGGCGCGAAATGGCCTACCTGATCATACCGCGCACTGTCCTGATCGGCGGATTGCTGCTGCTTCCACTGGTTCTGCCGGGCATGTACTGGCCACGGGTAATCACGATAACCTGCATCTATGCTCTGCTTGCCCTGGGATTTGATTTTTTGGCCCATTACGTGGGGCTGGTATGCCTGGGCGGAGCCTTTTTCGTGGGGGTCGGCGGCTACCTGGCCGCGATCTTGAATACTTCGTTCGGCCTGCCCCTCCTGTGGACCGTACCGTTGGCCACGGTACTGGGGGCCGGCATTTGCACCCTGTTATTGTTTCCCTGCCTGCCGCTGCGCGGTGTCTACTTCGCCATCGTGAGTCTCATGTATCCGTTGTTCGCCGCGCGGGTCATCGAGGCCTTCGACATCTTCGGGGGCACCGACGGCATCCTGGGTATCGATGGCTTCAGCAACCGCTGGATCGAGCAGTACTTTGTCATCGGTATCATGCTTGTGTTTCTCTTTGCTCTCCGGCGGCTGGTCAACACCGATCTCGGTCTGGTGCTGCGCGGCGTCAAGGACAACGACCAGGCTATCCGGGCCTCGGGCATGAACATCACCAGCTTCAAGACCACTGCTGTTTTTATCGCCGCCGCGCTCGGCTGCCTGGGCGGCGCCTGCCTGGTTCACATTTACATGTGGTCCGGCATCTCGCAGTTTGCACTGGATTTCTCCATCCTGCCCATTGCCGCCACGGTCATCGGCGGCAGTGCCACCCCAGTGGGTCCGGTGTTGGGCTGCTTGATCCTGGTGCCGGTTTCGGAACTGTTGCGGGATTTCGGGACCCTGCGCATCGTTTTCTATTCCCTGATCTTGCTGGCCTTTATCGTGTTTCGCAGCGAGGGCTTGATGGTTTATGGCCAGCGTAAATATCATCAGTTTGAAAGGTGGACCAACATATGACCGGCGAACCGATCCTGCAGGTAAAAGAAGTAACCAAAACTTTCGGCGGCATCATCGCCCTCAACCGGGTCAGTTTCGAAGTGGATGAAGGGGAGATTCTCGGTATCATCGGACCGAATGGTTCCGGTAAAACCACGGTGGTCAACTGCATTACCGGTTTCATCAAGGCCACCTCGGGCAAGGTCTATTTTCGGGGCAGGAACATCACCGGCAAACCGCCGCACACAATCGCCGACATGGGCGTCACCCGGACGTTTCAGATTATGCGCCCGTACTACAGCCTGCCGGCTTATAAAAACCTGGTGATTCCATTATTTTCCCCCCGGGCCCGGCGGACCGGCGGCTGGCGCGGCGGCGGCAAGATGGGGGATCGCAATACGGTCAGCATCGATATCCTGGAGGAAATCGGTTTCGAACGAGACTCGTATGTGCCCTACAAGACAACGGCCACACTGCCGACCGGCTATCTCAAACGATTGGAGCTGGCCCGGTGCCTGGCCTTGAAGCCAGAGATCATCATTTGTGACGAGGTCTTTTCCGGCCTCAGTATGAGCGAGATCGCCAGCATGGTCCCACTGATTGAGCGACTCCAAATTGACGGTATCACCCTCATCATGATTGAGCACCGGCTGCGGGAGCTGTTTAGAGTCGCCAACCGGGTTATGGTGCTCAATTTCGGTGAAAAACTGGTGGAGGGCAGCGCCGCAGATGTCATGGCCGATCCCCGCGTGCGGGATGCCTACTTTGGATCGGAAGAGGCCAAGGAGGTCATGGATCATGCTTGAAGCAAGCGGGCTGATGGTTTTTTACGAAAACATGCTTGCCTTGAACAATGCAAGCATTCGCTGCGGCGAAAACCAGATTGTCGGTGTCTTCGGCGCCAACAGTGCCGGCAAATCCACCCTGATGTACGCCCTGTCCGGCATAATGCTCGACATCCGCAAAAAGGAAGAAATGGCCGGCGGCGAGCGGATCACCCTGTCCGGTAATATCCGCTACAAGGGACGGGCTATTGAACATGTAAAACCCAGCAAAAGGGCCCGTATGGGCATTGTCCTCTGCCCGGAGCGCCGACGAATCTTCAAAGAAAGCTCGGTTCTGGAAAACCTGAAAATCGGCGGCTACCTGGCCACCAAGGCCCAGACTAAAGAAACCCTGGACTATATCTTCAAGCTATTTCCGGCCCTCTACAAGCTGCGCTCGCGCTTGGGCGGCTTTCTCAGCGGTGGCGAGCAGCAGATGCTGGCTATCGGCCGGGCCCTAATGGCGCAGCCGAAAATTCTATTACTGGACGAACCGCTGCTGGGGTTGAGCCCCCTGATGCAGGCCTTGCTCATGCGGGCCACCCGGGAAATCTGCGATGAGCGCAAGATCGCCATCATCGTTACCGAGCAGTACGCACGCCCGGTGTTCCCCATCGTGGATTATGCGTTTATCCTCGAAAACGGCTCCGCTGTTCTGGAGGGCACCCATACAGAATTGATGGACAACCCTGATGTACGCGCCGCTTATTTCGGTGTTTAAGTGTGTTAATCAACAAAGCTCCATGTATGGATGGACACGGTGGAAAGGAGTTTGATTCTTGAATATGGACGCAACCTCCGGTGATCTGAATACGGAACTGACCTTTACCCGGTTTGATCGGATGAGTGAAACGTACCCGGAACGACCGGCGGTGATTTATCTCGGGGAACGTTTCTCTTATCGCCGCCTGCGTGACATGAGCGAACGTTTTGCCGGTGGTCTTTCCGCACTCGGCGTTGGCCGCGGCGACCGGGTCATGGTCTACATCGCCAACTCAGTGCAGTGGGTGATTGCGTTTCTGGGCATCCAGAAAATCGGGGCCGTGATTGTCCCAGTGGCGCCGATCTACACATCCCATGAAATCTTCTATATGATTAAAGATGCAGATGTAAAAACCATCGTCTGCGCCGACACCAATTTCTGTTATGTTCAGGAAGCGCTTGACCAGACCGACCTCAAACACGTCGTCGTCACCAACCTGATCGACCTGCTGCCCGGCTGGAAAAAACTGCTGGGTTTTCTCTTCGACCGCATACCCACCGGTAAAGTCGCCAAAGACAGCCGAATCCATAAATTTAAAACTTTGCTGGCCGCAACACCCTTCAAGCAGGCCGTCTCGCTCGACCCGGCCAAGGATCTGGCGTACATCCTCTACACCGGGGGCACCACGGGCTTTCCCAAGGGGGTACCGGGTTCGCACATCGGGATGACCTCCTACGTCAATGACGTCACCGAAGATATCGCCGGTCAGCATCTGCACGAGGGACAGGATACCTACATTGCCATTAATCCGCTGTTTCATATCATGGCCCTCGGGTTTTTCATGTCCATCGGATTGAACAAGGGCAATACCACGGTCCTGATGCCCACCCCCCACGTGGATGCCATTTTGGAAACCATTGCCCGCTACAAAATCCGCTGGTTGCTGGGGGTTCCGGCCCTGTACCGCATGCTTTTGGAAAATGACCGCTTGGACCGTTATGACCTGAGTTCACTGCAATACTGCTACTGCGGCGGCGATGTGCTGCCCGCAGAGGTCAAAGAGCGCTGGCGCAGCCACTGCGGCATCCCCATCTACCAGGTCTACGGTTCTACTGAAGTGGGCCATGTCACCTACAGCAAGATCGGAATTGAACCCAGCCCGCGCGCCATCGGATTCCCGCTTAAAAGCCGCGAGTGCCGCATTGTCGACCCGGTGACTCTGGAACAAGTACCCACCGGAGGCAGCGGCGAACTGCTGGTCACCTCACCTTACACATTGAAAGCGTACCTGAATAAGCCGGAGGAGACGGAGAAGACCTATGTTGAACTCGATGGCCGCACCTGGTGCCGGATGGGAGACTTCGTCAGCGCCCAGCCCACCGGCGAGTTCATCTATGTAGAGCGCTCGGCGGATATCATTAAACATAAAGCATTTCGTGTATCGGCCTCCGAAGTAGAAGCCACCCTCCAAGACCACCCGACCGTCATCGGCGCTTGCGTGGTCGGAGTCCCGGACCCGAAGGTGGGTGAACGCATAAAAGCCATCGTAGTGCTTAAAGAAGACGCCCGCGGCGTCGGGGGTACGGAGCTGATCCGGTTCTGCCAGGATCGGTTGGCCGCCTACAAAGTGCCTTCCTACATCGAGTTCAGGGACATGCTGCCCAAATCGAAGGTCGGCAAGCTGCTGCGCCGGGAAGTTCGCGACGACGAGGCCCGCCGTACCTCCAAAGATAAAAAACTGTTTTCGGCTTAAGGAGAAATTATGGATATCTTTACAGCAATTGAAGGCCGGCGCAGCTGCCGGGAGTTCGCACCCGAGGCCGTGGATACGGCCAAAATCGAAAGTATTCTGGAGGCGGCCACCTGGGCCCCCTCACCACTCAATACCCAGCCTTGGAAATTCATCGTCATTACCTCGCCGGAGAAAAAAGGTGAAATCTTTACCGAGGCCGAGCGTTGCAAAGCCTGGGCCATCGAGCAAAGCGGCTGGAAATGGCTACACTCTTATGGTCTCGATTTCCTGAAACAGGCCCCCGTCATTATCGCGGTGGTGGGTGATCCCCAAAAAACCGGGGTCGACATGTTCCAGACTGAAGGCAGCGTGGGGTATAAAATGGCCTGTGCCGCCGCCATCCAGAACATGCTCCTGGCCGCTGAGGCCCTTGACCTGGGCAGTCTCTGGTTTACCTTTTTTGACAGGGACGAACTACGTATAATTCTGGACATCCCGGGGGACAAAACCCCGATCTCACTGGTCTGCATCGGTAATCCGGCTCAAGCGCCGGCCGAGGTTCCACGCAAACCGGTTGCGAAACTGACCTCGTATATTGATTGAAGCATCCTGATACAATGGGAGTGTGATCATGAGTACAAATGTTTTAGACGGTAAGCGGATCCTGGCTGTTGATGATGAGCCGGATGTTCTCGATACCCTGGAGGACCTGCTGGATGACCACCCCGGCCTGATCTTGGACCGTGCCACGGATTACGAGACCGGCTATCACCTGCTCAGGTCCTGGACTTATGATGCCGTCATTCTCGATATCATGGGCGTCCGGGGATTCGATCTGCTCAACGCTTCGGTCCACTTGGGCTTTCCGACGGTCATGCTCACCGCCCATGCCTTTTCGGCCGAAGCCCTGCAGAAATCCATCGAAATGGGGGCCCGGGCCTATATACCCAAAGAGAACATGCTCGATATTGCCGATTTTTTGGAAGACGTCCTGACCCTGGAACACGGCTCGGGCCTGAAACGCATGTTTCAGCGCCTGGGCAGCGCCTTCGATAAACGTTTCGGATCCCGCTGGATGGAAGATAAAAAAACCTTCTGGGATCAGGTAACCTCCGGCGCCTATGAGCCTGGACCGGTGATTTTGAAGGAGTAAGGTTTAAGCTCGAAGGTGTAAGCTATAAGGCTGAAGGAAAACCTTGAGATCAGATGTCGGAGGGCGGAAGCCAGATAATTCAGGAGTCCGGAATCAGGCGTCGGGAGTCAGTATAGTTTCCCTCCCCTGGCGGGAGGGATTAAGGGTGGGGGAGGTATCGCAGTGCCTGCCGATTGCAAAGAAGACCATTAAAGCCAACTCCCAAACCCCCTCCGGGCTAAACGGCCCTGAACGAATCTCGACGGCAATTATTAATCCGGACCGGCTATTTACAAAATGAAACCAACTCACGGTGCTCGTTATGCCAGGTTGCATGTGCTGGAACAAATCGTTATTCGCCAAAGCATTCGGGTGGCTCGTATTGCTGCTCGTGCTTAACCCGGGATTGGGGGTCGGACTTGCGGGGCAACCTACGAACACCGGACTTGACGGCCACCTGGTGGCATTGCCGGCCCCGGATACCCGTGGTACCCTACCCCTTGAAACCACCCTCTCTAAACGGCGTTCGATTCGCAGGTATCAAGATTCTGCGTTGACCCTGCCTGAGATATCCCAATTGTTATGGGCTGCCCAGGGAATTACCAGTAAACGCGGGTTCAGGACCGCCCCCTCGGCCGGTGCGCTGTATCCCCTCGAGCTTTATGTCGCCGCCGGTCAGGTTGAGGGCCTGGGGGTCGGGATCTTCCAATACCTCCCCCAGAAACATGCGCTACAATCGATTGAAACAGGCGACCAGCGCGCTGCCCTGGCCCGAGCTGCGCTCGGTCAACAGCCTGTCAAGCTCGCCCCAGCGGTTTTCATTTTTGCCGCGGTGCCGGGCCGGACCGCTGCCAAATATGGCCGGCGCAGCCTGCGGTATGTCCTCCAGGAAGTCGGCCATGCCGCCCAGAATCTCTGCCTGCAGGCCGTTGCCCTGGAACTTGGGTCCGTGGCCATCGGGGCATTCTCTGATGAGGATGTCGCCCGCATCCTGAAGCTCAAAGACGATGAGATCCCGCTTTATCTGGTTCCAGTCGGACGGGTTAAATAAAGATGTCAGACATCAGAGGTCGGAGGCCAGAGGGCGGCCAAATTCAGGAGTCCGGAATCAGGCGTCAGGAGTCAGGAATCGGAGGCCAGACGTCAGAAATCGGAAGTCGGTAGGTCGGTCAAGTCCTGATCAAAAGTTGTCACTTTTAACGAGTTTTGCCCCCACAATCATTTCCTATGCAGCCATCCGGTGAACGTGTTCCGGTGTCTCCAAGTCCAACGAACAGTGAGGGCGTCT
>Ga0126335_1000119_pt1 | contig 36461 bp, 24 predicted proteins | sample OlaspJWI45metaG_FD_108409 | JGI IMG/M metagenome (GOLD analysis project Ga0126335, IMG submission 108409) | Marine gutless worms symbiont microbial communities from Oahu, Hawaii - Olavius sp. 1 OAHU.JWI-45 metaG | ecosystem: Host-associated > Annelida > Digestive system > Unclassified | place... | reverse complement strand
TAACTATGTATTATGACAATTGATTTGTATTTATAGTAGGCCTACTAGTTCACAATGTTCATTGTTAACTCACAAATCTTCTGTGTGCAATCCAGCATTCGTGCTGCAAAAGGAAATAAACCGTTACTATTATTTGCCGCCAAAAACCGACAACTAACAAAGCGTTTCCACTTTGCTGTAGGCCCTATGTGCAAGTACGTCTCCGTTCCGAGGAAATAGCAGCCGGATGTTGAGGCCTATCGGCTGATACTCTACAGAAAACTCAGACAATTTTGCAACATTAGGCCTACAGTATTAACTATAAATCTAATTTATAAAAACAACACCTCGTATACATTGAAACAGAATGAAAATTTGAATTCTAACCGTTTTACTTGTATACGTACATATTGCTGCACTTGCGTGACTGCTGTTCTACGAGTTCGAATTATCGTTCAAACTATATCTGCCTCATCAATTAACTATGCTCGTGTAACCATCATAGTCGTGACGCAGGCCGGTACCATTAATATTTTTACGATGCTGGAATGAAATTGCCGAATTGTGCGCTTGATCATAAGCAACAATTAGTACAATGAATGACTGCATAACCACGCGTGCTCACATCAGCTCAGCAAATTATCGGTCCTATTGATGTCTCTATTCAGCGACAATAACTATTACGTTGTGACACGACTTAGTAGATGCATACATTTAAACTATTCGTAAGGTTTAACGTTATACTGAGTGAGACGAATGTCTACGAAACTCACTGCAACGTCAATATCATGATCACTTTTTCATCTGCTTCTACATGTAATTGCCACGTTCCATTACGCTGTAGCCAGTCTCGAACCTGGTCGCAGACTTGTCGCAAGCTGGTCCGAAGCCAGCTACGAACCTGTCTGTCTGTTCGATTGATCTTGTCTACGACCAGCGTTCAAACCCAAAAGTCGCAGACTTGTCTCAGACCTGTCGCAGACCCGCATGTCGCAGACCCGCAGGTCGAAAATCTATCGCAGAAACCCAGGTATCCGACCAATTTGGTGACTGGATAGCTTAATGTAATGCGGCTCTAACCGGAAATGTTGACGATGAGTTTCCGGAAATATTTGATCTTCTTAGAAGTTTTAACTAGTTTTTCAAAGCTGCCGGTTAGTAGGTCATTGTAAGTATGTTTCATGGAAAATTAAAATATCGTTGTCACAAATGACTTTCGACATTCTAGTCACTGACCAGCAGGGGACCGGCGACAGTTCGTTTTAAATTCGGATAAAATTAAACGCAATATAACAATTATATGGCAAACAAGTGGGCAAAGTCATATGGCGAAGGCCACATTGAATCCGTGAGGGAAATCGGGACTCACGTCTAATACAATGTTCCTCGGGTCCCCAAGAGTCTCCACCCAGAGCAGGACCTCGATCCGTTCAGCTGTGTAGCAACTTACTCGTTGCACAGCGAAGCCGCGTGACAGACAGACTAACAAACTTACAAACTGACAAATGCCCGGCATCATTGATCGCAGTAGTTCGCATCTCATGCATTCGATGCAACCTAATGAACGACACGTGGGTTTCGCTGCAGGCAAAAATCGTCCTCATGTAACACTGTACATAAAGTATGCAGACCACACAAGCAGATGTGGCTCGGTGAACGGTCGATGCGACACCGGTCGGTCGGTGTCTGCGAAATTAAACGTAACGAAATTACTGCGACTGACGTAACTGGAGACAACGGCAGCCGCTGCATGGACGGGCCGTAACTCGTCTCGGGACGTCGCGTACGCGCAAAGTGTTCGACATATTCTATTATCGCTAAACGCATTACGGATGACGGGATGGGATGCCACGGGATTTGTCGCTGAAACCGCCGCCGAGATGAACGAAATCCGGGAAACGACCGAAACGAACGACGGCGGACAAAACCCCGTCGGTAATATCCGAGGTTTAGTGACGCAGCTGTGCGACGGCGATAAGCGAAATGATTCATGCTGGAGTGGGTTACGCTACGTCGCAGGTCTTGTCGTCTTGATTACCACACGTCTCGCACACGCACATGAAGGCGTGATCGCCAATCGACGACATTGCGCCGTTGCGGATAACAGTATGTGCTAATTTACTGCCAAGCGTATTATCCACCGTGCAATGTTGTTCCCGAGACGCGGTCTTGGTCTCGGGACCACTGGAGATCAGTTCAAGCGGGTCTTGATATTGGTCTTCACTCTTCAGGTCTTGATCTCGATCTTGAACTGCCTGATCTTGACAACAACCCTGCCATTACATGTAGTGCTAGTTTAATCTAACTGATGTTACTGTAAAAGTACTAATCCAATATTATTAGATTAATTGCATTTATTAAACTTGTTGACCAATAGTACTGAAATCTATAAACACTAGTGGCTGTAGTTTGTTAGTCATTTGCATAATAAACTCCTGTCAACGACATTTGGGATTTTCGGCCTTTATGATAAAACGTAATAAATTATTAAACGATAACACTGTTGGCTGTTCTACGTTAGCATGTACGCGTATTTTAACGTATAAAATATTGGTTTAGCTCAACCTTACGAAGTTAACACTGTAAATTTACTGTATATGATTAAATATGACGTCTATCAAATAGGGCTGTACCGGATTTGCTTTTTTTTAATTCGGCCAAAGCTAGATTTGGCCGGATTTGTAAGTGTAAATCTCCGCAGCCGGAGCCGCATTTGTGACTTTGTTAAAATGTCAAGGAAAGAAGACAATCAAAGAACTGTGAAACGTTAACTAGCACACTCAGCTACCTTACTTAGCAGTTGACACAATGTTCACATCAGTCACAAACATAAAACAACTGAACTACTGCTCAATTGAGGCATCTGTTCCTTTTAATCCCCCACTGTGGGCTCCAGGGTTGGAAGAATAGACCCACTCCGTTTCCTGACCAGATGTTTGGACGTCTTAAAAGGCGACAAAACCAGGCCCCGTCAACTTCCATGGCCTCGTCTGATTAGTGGTGTTGGTCTTGAGTAAAGGGGAAATATTGCTAGCTACTATAGTACTGTGCAACGTTTTGTTGTTGCACGATGATCTAGGCAGCTTACAGGTCCAGCAGATTGCGGTTTTTTCACACTAACCTTTACGCTGTGCTTAGCCTAGTGGCAGTTACCTTGGTTCATATTGTTCTGGTGGGATTGAAGCCTATCTCAGAGGCCAACTGGCTTCCCTCAGTGCTTTGTCGCTGTTGGTTGGGTCATCTGGCCAGTAAAAATCGTCTCCGAATTGACCTATAATGTGTCGAGTGGGATGTTAAATCTACTCGTTCACTTTTTTAAAATTGACATTAATCAGTTTTGAATTGTACTTGAGAAATATCAATCGAGGCGCTTTATCAGGCAACATAGCACTTTTCCCAAATCCGACTGTATCCGGCAATTTTTGCCGGAGCCGGATTTAAGCCGAATTTGAAATAAATGGCCAGATTTCGACCGGAGCCGAAATTGGTACAGCCCTACTACTAAACCATTATTTGTTTTCAGAAGCAAGGCAATGCAACACAAATACAAAGCGTGTTTAGATTTCACAAGTAAACATAGACGACATCGAACTGCAAAAAAAAACAAAAAAAATTATCCCAGCTTTAGCGAAAGAAAGCAAAGGAAACATTTGATGTTGCTGAATATACTGACCCATTACCTGCATCCATTCTTATTCAAGTTTTCTACTGCAGCACGACAACTGATAGTTGATACGATACAAGTTTATTCTGTCTACGAAATATACAAACCCGCCGTTGAAGTTCAAGTGATAAAAAAATCGATCAAATCAACTTTAGTAACAGCAGAATGCGAATGAACTTCTTTCGTATGGTGGCACAGTCAATGCCAATGTAAGTTATAAACACCATTCCGTTGAATGCCGCAGGAGACAAAATAAGTGTACAAAGTCACAACATTGACTGAAATGTGGCACATTTTGAAACAATACGGTAATCACTGCCATGTCGTTTGCTTAATTATTTTGTACTGTTAAGGGACACCAGATGAAATTATTTTACACAAACAATCGATTAGATAAGATAATAGCGTTTATTAACTAAGCCGTCAGGCGACAGTCGATCCATTCCCGCAGTTCAATAGAGTTCGTTTGCGTCATTTCGATATTTTTACGATGTTATCATACATACGGCAAAGTATCCGTCTCGTGCAACATACCGACGATACCGCAATCTTGAATTACCATGTTTTCTGTGGGATTTTCGGGTTTGACTTTCCTACATATTCCTACATATTCGGGGGATTTATCGAGGAAAATGTTGCCTCATTAGCTGAAAACTAAGCATAAAACAAAAAAATGGTTTTCTATAGCTTTGCGAGACAGAAAATAGGCGAACTGAAAACACATTAAAGAAGCATTATGCAAACACGAGACGTCGTTAAATGGCCAAATTTGCGGTAAATGAACGACAAAAAAACTACAGTTTGTTTGCTGGTAGCTTACCAAAATGTGCCACTTTTTGGTACACCTTATATATTACTAATGCCGTTCAACAAAACCCGCTTAGCAATTCGGTAACAAGTACAGTGCGACATACAAGTATAATTATCGGAGCAGCATGATACACAGCGACCATTACCAGTACATAGACCAATGCAATGGACAGCTGGTGACTTGTGGCTATAGTTGTGTTTATTAATTACAATCAATTACATGTACATCTAACGGATGACGACAACGAATTGATAGTAATTAAGTGGTAGTCACAAGTACCACGCGATAGAGACCTGCACGGTCATAGAAACTACACGCATCCGTACTCGTCCAGCAGATTACATTTCCACCCCGCCCATCCCCAGAGAACTCTAATTCCATCCATCAAGCACATTTTTCCATTTCTGCTGGATTCCCGCGGAGCAGGGGCGTAGTCAGAGTAGGGGACATAGGTGCATGTCCCCCTGTTGTACTATATACATGATTCATGAGCGTTTGTGATTGTATTTTCAAGCCAAGCCTATTTTTTACTTTTGTTTTCAAGTTTTGTCTATAGCTTCTGGGGGCTTCGCCCTTAGACCCCACCGGGGCTCTGCCCCTGGACCCCGCTGGGGGACTTCTGTCTCCCGGACCACCTGAAGGTTTGTCCTCCATACGTAAATCCTGGCTACGCCCCTGTCGCGGTGCCGTGGAGTCCGCAGGATTCCCGCGACCCCCATCCTCGTGCAGGTCTCCACCACGCTGTGCACGTCGTATCATCATATGTCATACAATATACAAATATTACGTGACACCGAAACAAAAGTTCCAGCAACGGTCAGTCTAACCATATATGCACAGCAGAAAATTACAACAAACGGCGTACGCACGATAAATGAACAATACATTAAAATACGTCGATTATGTTTGACAAGTCAGCGGTTAACAATGCAAGGATACAGAAACCAACGTGGGAATAGCCGAAATGCAGCGCAAAAGCGGAGATTAGTGTTTAGTAATATGGTTCGGTGTACTTAAAAAAGCAACAATTAAAGAACGGATAAAAACATTTTATGCACATGGTGTAGTTGCCCGAACCCCATCCTCAGCGTCAGGTGGCAAGCTTATCCAGAAACATGGCTGTACCCGCAACATGATGCCAGTGGGAACGTTTCTGAGCTAGCCTCAAGGCAGACGGAAGACCATGTTCTGAGCTCTGAGATCTCCCTCTATCGTCCATAGTCAGGGCGTCTCCAGTCCTCTGGTAACTGATTGGTGGAGGCTTGAAGAGCGCGGGCGTTGTCTTGTGACAAGTCAGCTCGACAGAGACCAAACGTAAATGTTAGCAGCCAGTCAACATGCAGCTCAGCCTACCAATTTACAGTTGCAGCTCCAGCCGTCTGGAACTCGCTTCCGACACACGTGCGTTCGACCTCCATCAGTCGTAAACAGTTCAGAGATGTGCTAAAAACCCATCTCTTCACAAACGATGCAGTGTGTGTGTTAACGCCTTGGTGCAGCTTTCAGCGCGTGTGGCATGTGTATTGTGTATATACCATGGTAAGATTACCATGGCCGAACCATGGTCGAAACATAGTCACTAAGCCATGGTTCCTCTGAGAACATGTTTGAAGAGCATGCGCACATTTAACGTTTAACATCACTGGCGCGTAACGTAAACTCGACGCCGAGAAAAGATTATATTCGGTCGCAGCGATCAGCACTGACCTTCTTCATACTGAGGCAGTCGAGATCAAGCCAGTTAGTGATGGCTATGCCGCGCAGCGCTGATGGAGTCCAGCACTGTCCGGGAACGAACGGTGCGGCACCGCTACCTCCCCGGGCCAAGCCCGCCGCTCGCCGGTCAGCCCACCGCGACAGCACGCCGGCCCTTAGCGCCCGCAACCAGAACAACTGACAGTCGCAGTGGAAAGGATTCTCGCGTAGATTCACGTAGTCGAGCGCGAAGTCGGCCGACGAGAAGAGACACCGGTCGACCGTTCTCAGTCGGTTGTAGGACAGGTCAAGACGGCGAAGGGCGCGCAGAATGCCGACGTCTTGCGGGATGGTGTCGAGACGATTGCCATCGAGATAGAGCTCTCGAAGAGCCGGAACAAGCAGGGTGCCGGGCGGCAGTGACGACAGGAGATTGTCAGCCAGGTCGAGTGTCTTAAGGCGACGAGCGTCACGGAACACGTCGTGGTCGACGTGCTCTAGACGACTCTCATCCACCCTCAACTCAGTCAGGTTCACCAGGCCGTACAACATCTGCAACACACGTGCATGTCAGCACTGCTCATCGTCACTGTTGTCACCATTTTTTGCAGATGGTTTTTTATGCTACACGAAGCTTTTGCAATGCTTTAATATTTTGCTGCTGACAAGCTTAATTGTTGTTCATGATGATGATGTAGTGTGTGTGTGTGTGTGTTAACGCCTATACGAAATTGTTATATGCAGTCCCTCACCGAAACTGATCAACTGAGTCTGCTGGTATCTTGGCCGACCTCGACTTGTACGTTGAAATGTTTAGCCAATCACTCCATAAATTTTGTGATGTAAATTTTGCAACTTCACGTCGAAAAATGCAGAAATGCAATGTTTCCCAGACATGTTGGTACACTGATGCAGCCGCGGGTACCCGAAAGAATTAATGTGCCAAAACTGAAACCGGGAGTAGAGTAACCGCCATGTTGATTCTCGTTTCTAATGCATACCTCAGCCCCCGATTAAGATATTGGTACCAAACTTGAACAGTTTGAAACTTGGTACTGGTGACAGAGAATGGGATCGCTGACGACGCTAAATGGTGCCTACACAGTCTTACACTTCCGACGAAATTAAAGGCGACAGACGTCGGTGATCTTGGAAATGGTCAAATCGCGATAACTTAGCAGCGGACTGTCCAGTGTAGCTAACATTTGAAACACTGATGCATTCAAATATCCAGGTGTTCCCCCAAAAGATGCCAATGTCAAAACCGAAACGGAAAGTAGAAATGAACTGCGAATCGTCATTATTTTGCATGTCGTTTTTGATTCGAATACAGGCCTACTTAACTTTAGAAACTTTTGAACAAAATAAGGCAGACATAAAGATTGAATACCCTAGAGTTTAGCTGACGGAGTGGATTGTGTCCCAGCAGTAGTACGTCCAGTGATCGCAAGTCGGCGAACGTAAACGGCTCCAAACGATGCAGCTCGTTGCCTCTAAGATCGAGTCGCCGAAGCGCTGTCATGCCGCGGAATATCTTGGTTGGCAAGTGCGACAGCCGACAATATCCCAGGTCCAGGTACTGCACGTAAAATACCACACTTTTACGACAATAAATTTCGCTAATCGTTTAGACTAATTAAGTTTTGTTTACGGCCATATGATACTTCTGGTATCCCAGAATACCATGGTTAAACCACGGTCGAACCATGGTTCGGCAACCACGGTTTTAGAGTAATCACTGTTGTTGTTTTTCCTAAAAACCGCGGTAAAACCGAAGATGGCACCATGTTTGAACCATGGTTCGAGCATGGTTCGACTAAGGTAGATGAACCATAGTACGATATGTTGACGACGTGGTTGCATTATGGTTGTTTGTACCACGACGCATCAGGTACAACTGATCCAACAGCGGTCGAACCATGGTTCAATTATCATGGTTTGACTGGTTCGACCATATTTAGACCGTGGTTCAACCATTTTCGTTCACCATGGTCTGACTCTAGATGTAAAAAAATCCCATCAAAATGTTTTAAAAGACAAAAGAACGTGTAAAGAATAAACACACTGAAAAAGTTTTTTTACATCTGTGCTATGTCTACGATATCGGCGTGGTTTTGCCATGTTTTCGCACCATGCTACAGCCTTCAGCGTGTGTGACATGTGTATTGTGTATATACCATGGTAAGATTACCATGGTCGAATCATAGTCATTGAGCCATGGTTTATTTACTATGGTCGAATCATGGTTAAACCATGGTTGAACTATAGTTGAACCATGGTCGAACCATGGTGATTGAGGAACGGTTCATTTACCATGGTCGAATTACGGTTCTACCTTAGTTCGACCATGGTTCGATTATGGTATTTTCAAAGAAGTATCATATAGCCTGATTTGCAGTCAACTGGGCCTCAAGGCTAATCTAACCCTAAGCCTTAACCCTAACCTGACGAGTTCTAACGCGTTGACTTGGAAACGAATTGACTTGGGGACCAGTTAATTTTACCCCCAAAACTATTTTTGTATTCCTAAATTAAAAAAATCATAGCGATACGTAGGTTAGGAAAAGTTTTAAGGTCAACGTTATCAAGAAATTATAAACAGTTCTAATTGATATTCAATTGGCCATTCTGCCCGCCCAATCAGGCAGTACGTAGGCAGCTTCGTCCCGCTTTTCGCCCGCCCAAGGCCCCCGCTTTTTGTACCCGTGTGTAGTAGGCTATGCGTGCCGGCCCGTCAACACCAATGTTTGCATCTGTTGCGTCTGTGCATTGCCTGTGTGTCTAGTGCCAAGTGTCCAATTTTCCTGCAGTGGCGCATGGCTGGCCGGTCCCGCGACAAACGGAAAACGCCAATTTTCGGGCCTCTATCCATGACCCCCATTTTGCACCTCAAACCATCCCCGGGGCGCCCTGGGGATACCCTGAAAATTTGGAGGCTACAGACGAACCCGTTCCCGAGTTATGAGAAAACAGACATGCCTACATATACACCCACACACACGAACAGAATTATTGCATTAGATATCGAATTATTATGGCTGTCATTCAGTATCGTCGAAATGGAATAAATATATCAACAAAAACCAAACAGAAATTCGTCTTAAACACAACATGCAGGAAGTTGGCAGAAAGAAAATAGCTGCCGAGATTTGTGAGTCTGCAGCTGCTTTATGTCATGTGTTCCGCAGATGTCGGTCGATACGACACAGAACGGCTGGTCAGTAAACTACAACAACATGAAAGTAAGCTTAGCTTATTGGAATTTTTCCACTACTTCTCCCAATCATTTCAGTGATTCATTTTGGCCTATACGTAATTACGTGCATCCGTTTAAGCACCATTTTGATTTTTTCATAGCGTTTAGCCTATGTGCTTCGTTGGCAACACGATAAGAACAGAACAAGAATGAACGTCCATAACAAAACTTACCTTCACCCGGGTGCTTTTATACTGTTTTGACCTTAACCTTGACCTTATAACCTTGATACTCAAATTTGACCTAGATATTATGAAGAGGTACCGGGTGCAAAGAACGAAGTTTCTAGGCCATGACGTCGAGATGTTAGAACATAAGACAAAACAAAACATTCATAGGCCTATAGACCTATGCTTACAGACAGACATGATCCACTGCATAACCATGCTGGTCATAAAAAGTGTTAATCACAACGTACAACAGCTCGGCTCTGACAACTTTTGATCTGACAAGACTGGTGTAAAAGCGGTGTTCAACCTGTAGCTTGGCGTGCTGGTTGCGAAACAGGCGTCGAGGCAAGTCTTTCATTTCCGAGTTGCCGGCTAATGTTAGTCGCTCGACATTGCGCAGGTCGTCAAAGATGGCGGACGGAAGTCGGCGCAGATGGTTCTCGGCGAGCGACATGTTGCGCACGGCTTTCAGTCCACGGAAGACTTTGCCCGACAATTGAGTGACGTTGGACCATGCCAGGTTGAGAGCGAGAAGACGATCGCCTACTCCTACGAACGCTTTCGGACTTATTCGTTCACCGAAGTTATTTCCCTGGAGATCCAGCTCTACAACCTGTAACGAAAATCAGCTACTTACTCGCTGATCACATGGTTATTCCGAATTTTTTTAGCAGATATGCAGTCATGTTTTACGTTGTTCACGAAACGTTGGAGTGTACATTTGATGCAGCTCTGTCAAATCTTGACCGATTTAAACAACTTTTGCACTGCCAAAGCTGGTAATAAATTTTACAAATTAGACATGCATTTACTAACTTATTACATCAATAACATTTTGCTAATTATAACAGCAATCTGTCGTTGTTTGCTGATAACGTTTGCAGCAAATCACACTGCGGATGAGCGGAGACGTAGTCTGTTGTGTCGACATTGAATGCGGCGGCATTTTGAACGTTGCTTATGGTTGCTATTCTCGAACTGACAATGCTATGATGACAGTACTGTAAATTTTGTCATTACCGTTGATTGTCTGTTTTATTTAGTTTTGAACGCAAATGTAAAACAAATGATAGCATTTTGAACTTCAAAAACATTGTTATTTCATCTTATGAAGTAAGGTGGGCACACAATTAAGGTGACGTGGTAGTTTTACCACGGCTGGGTGTAAAAAAACTTTCACGATTAAAATGATCAAACAATCGGTTAGATTAGTTAAAGTTATAGTCAACTTTAGACTGACATTTTATTTTCATAAATCACAGCGTATTCGAAGGTCTGTGCCATCTGTCTGTCTGTGACGCCCTGCGAGGCAGACGCATACTGGGCTTGCCTTAGATTTTCTAGGAATTTTTCAGCCTGTTTTTTGTTTTTTTTTTGTGTGTGTGGCAAATAAATATAAATGTGATTATTATTACACTACAGAACCTGCAACCTGTTCGTTAATGAAGGTATTAAAATAACAAAAAACGACAATAATTTTATTTATTTGTTAATGTATTTATATAATTATTTTTCCCAAGAATAAATAAAACTGTAAAATGACAATAATCTGAATTAGAGTAATAAGCTAAAAGCGTTGAATGTACAATCTAAAAGTTAAAGAAATAAACATAACGCAATAAAACAACAAACAGTACAGTGCAATATTTGTGACATACATAAAACGTTTACAAAACCTGTAAAATCAACTTGAGTTAGATTTTGACTGTACACAGGTTTGTATAACTAGACTCAGGCCAGCGACACGCGGTAAGACCGAAGGGCGCCCGTGTTGGTTGGTGGTCATTTTAACAGATCGCTGTATGACGGGGCGACTGGAATCAGCGACGAACGACAATCGATGGAAGACGATAGATTTTCGGGCGACAGATACAGGCTATCTGTTGTCGCCTAGATGGATCGTTCGTCGTTCGTATAACGCGCAACACTGCTATGTAGGGCTACACTATAAACCGACACAGCCAAACGCTGATATGGCGTTTGACTTACATGCAGCCGCGACATCGAGATAAACTGTTTCACAAACCGATTATGCGTTGTGTACAAAGTTTAGTCACTTAACACACTTTTAAAACAAGACTCCAAAGGCATGATTAAAGTACCAAGCGTATCTGCGCGCAGCGTACACGCGTATAACATGTCTGAAGAAGGCTTTGCTACAGCATTTGCTCAAAAATTACGGAAGCAGAAAGAATTGGCCTTTGTAACATTAAAATTCATCACTGTGATAGATTTGCATGAACATTCAGCCTCAGCCATAAACCACCCATTAGTTGTAACCAGCACAAGGAAAAAGTGAACGAAAATGAATAAACAAGTCAAACAATCACGAAGTTGGAAGTATTGCATACTATGCGGCTGAGTTCGTTTATCGTTGCCGCCCACTGTCGCACTGTGTATAGTATAGCCTATACTTTCGGGCCCACCACGAAGCTTAGCTTTCTGGCTCTATCTAATCTGCAGAAATGGAGTTGGAGCGTTGTGCATACGGTGAACTAACGGTATTTCAAGTGCATGGGAGAGATGTTGCAGGTGCCCCTGTGACACCGCCCTCCCGCCTACAAGTGATATCGCTCCGTTTCAACAACACCTGGAAAAACAACGGAACGATGACGTCACGTCAGACTGTATCAGTAGCGGACACCCGATCAGACTTACTGGAGGACTTTCGAGGCAGATCACAAACAGAGATGTTTCGTGTGACGGCTGCCTGCAGAGTAACCCAATGCAACTTCATAAATTGGCATTAGCAGCAGCTTCTCACAATTGGCAACTTCGATCGCTCGTCAATACATTTGTGCTTGAACGCAAAGAGGGCGTTATTGACCATTTTAGTTTAATAAGCTTAGTCTATTTCCTTTTAAGGCTGTCTCGAATACATGAGATGCAGACTATTGTTACTGATGATCGCGGTGCCTGTCTGTCACGCGGATCAAATCGGCTTTACCGTGCAAAAATGACTGCACAGATCAAGGTGCTGTTTGGGGTATACACTACTGGGGCCCATGGAACATTATGTTAGACGGGGGTTCTGATCCCCTCACAGAGAGGGGCCACGAGACAGTTTCGAATTTTGGGACCCCCTCTGGAACGGCTGAAGCTAGAGCCTCGAAATTTTGCGTGCATCCTTAACGAAAACTATGCAAAACTAGATCATAGGGGGTCGGGGCGGGGTCACGTGACCTACATGTACTGTTAACTTCTGTGACCCTCTACATATCTCAGGAACTGCAGCTAGAGAGTCCTGCGCGTGCAGTGTGTGCAGTGCATTCGACGCAGCCTTTGCCAAATTATTATGACCTCTTGTTACTTGGCTTTATCAGCATGCATTCAAATGGGGGCATATGCAAGCGCCATGGAACACTACACCATAAGCTATGCAAATTTTATGTGAGCTTCGAGTTCCAGTTTCGGTGGAGGCGAAGTTGTCCTTCGTAGAACCAGGCCGCAGATGGGCCCATAGTCCATCCCCCAGTAAAGCCCCTGGTATTTCTTACCAGGGTACTATGAAAACCTCCGAGAGGATGTTAAAAACCTCAAGTCTCCAACTGTTATATGGTGTTTCTTTCTGTTTCTGCTTAGTACGCTTCACCTGGCTCTGGGCATCCTGATGTGTTCCACCAGGTGACAGCAGTCTTTTTGTGCGACTGCTACCCCCAGTATCAACATCAGTCCCAGTGCACGATTCGCCACTGTGGGCGCCTCGAGCTCCCGGTCCTGCATCGGCCTGTGGGACAGCATTCGCTTTTTTTGTTTCCTCAGGCGCTTCCGTTGGGCGCCTCAGGGTTTCTTCTTTCTTTGAACCATGACTGGTTCGCCTGTCAGCTGCAAAGAGCTGAGTTCTTGCGGAAGGGTTCCCACGAGGGGCCTCTCTTCCGAATGTTCCCTCTTCCACTCCAGTCCATCATCAGTAATCAGATGAGTTCACGGAGGTTGAGGGGTGCCTGGTTTAGTCGCCTCTTACGACATCCGGCCAGGAGACGGAGTGGGTCTATTCTAAGCCCCGGAACCCACACGGGGTTAATGTTATCTTAGTATGACTGTTTCTGCGTTTAGCGCGGGCAGAGATGTACTAACCGACATCATTCCACTTAAAACAAACCGTTTTTGCCAGCATTATAGCAAGCAGGCAATAAAAATGCAATCGGTCAAAAATAAGATGTAGCGAGGAATGGTTGCATATCCAGAAATTTCGTTATACCTTTTAATTTTCATGTTAAATAAACGATACGCATTAGCTGACTTAATATGCTTTTATACAATAAGCTACAGTTTGCACGTGTTTTGCTATATTTTCTATTTATTTTTATTTATGATTATTTTTTCGTTAGTGGAGACTGACCTTAATGGCATGGAAAGCGGCGCTAGGTATCGATGTGAGCCCAGAGTAGGAGAGCAAAACGTGACGTTCAACAGCGTCGTTCGACTCAACGAACCGCGGAAACCGGCGACGTTGTGACTTGGACTTCGAGCTGCCTTGTCGCTGTGACCACTTGCGTCTTGGTCGTCGTACGTCGGAGAATGAAACAAAGTCGCAGGCGATGCGCTGAGCGATCACGACGACATCGTCACGATGATGGCCGTCTCCTGTCCACTTCGTCATTCCGGACCCCCTCTGGGTGGTCGTGACGCTGTCGGTACAGTAGCATGGCGGTTTGACGGGGCAGTCGCCGTCGAACATCGCTCCGACGTGGATATGTTCACCGGCAAAGTGACCTGCTCCGCCCGGACGCCGCGACGTCGACAATGATTCGGCGACAACGAAAAGTACAAGAACCAAAGCGCAACTTACACGTCGGCCCGGAAACCGAGCGATATTCCATTTCCGGTTACTGCAACTTCCGGTTATCAGTAAGCATGATGTGCTACTGAGTCCATACATTTTGTCGCTCTTCGCCGTACGTACTTGTTTTGACTGATCAGTGTTTTTCGCCCTCGATATTAAATTCGTTAGGATATCTCTGATATCAAGAATCAAACAACATCGACTCGACTTACGTGATATATGAGCTTATTAACAATCACTGTACATGTCGTCTCCCAGGTTGTGCTAAGCAACTCCGAACTGACGCAATGACACAACATCAACTTCAACGAAACGTGGAAAACAGTTTCATGATTTCTGATGCCAGACTCAAACCACATCAACTGCTTCAGTCTGTCATGACCATGACGCTAACTGTTTACCAGTAATACACGAGCCGAAACTGTGACGAGAAGAGCACTGAAAGCGTAAGTGCGAACACAGGTGCCTCTTTTAGAGTGAAACAGTCTTCAAGCAATCGGTTTCAGCGAACAGTTCTTAAGACTATCCCCACGCAGACAGACACACGCATGCGTCGCTCTAATCAGCAGAATAATTGCTTCCGTGATTCTGCCGAGTGCGAGCTAACGACGGTAGCAATTGTCTGTGCAGGCGGACCCGTACGCGGACGGCCGAGCATCCTCGACGTCGGGAGCTGATGGCTGTTCTGTGAAGCGCGTCACGACGTCTCGTTGACGTTTGTTGGTCCGCGTGTGCTTGTGTGTCTACGCGTTCAGGTTTATTTACACGAGCCGTTCCGGGCGGTCGCTACTGCTGCGACACAAATCCATCGACGACGTCATGAGCAGCAGCGTCATCCGCGGGGTATGACAACGTGGAGACCGAGACAGTATTTGACAATTTTCTGAGAATGTCGTGTCACTACACGATATTAAAGCAGTTAATGGCATATCTGTTGCTTTACTTGCAGCTTCAAACATCGTGTTTATAATTATTATTATAAAATTATAATTTATATTAAAAACTATTTTATGCAGTTTTTGCAATAAGGTTGCAGATCTCTATGTCCACCGATTACAATTTGCGACACCCTGGTGAATACGTAACCCCTGCTGCAGCTTCATATCGAAGTTAGAGGGAAAAAATCAGTAACATGTGTGTCTACGTCTAAGGCTTTTGAAGTGATCAGCAATCAGCACACTGCCTACCAGTATCAGTAACAGTAGTAGTTACAGCAATGTTAATGCTGGTTCCATGACGTCGCAATCTAGAAACTAGAGCTGGCTCCCAAACCGTGCCACCACCCGTCTGTGCCCGCTCTGACGGCTGCTGGACTGATTCATTGCTCAGCAGTTCGTCGGAAACGTACGATATCCAAGTCCAACTGGTGGTGTTTCAGCTCTGATGATCACCTGGCTGGCTTGACTGACGTCCATGTCCACCTACGTCATATTCAAACGTCAGTCGTGTCATAAAGCGAGACTACAAACGACCGTGTCGTTGTACGTACTGAGAGATAGCAAGTCCAGAAGACAACATTTCAATCAACAGTGGTGCCACCAGGAAGCGGCAACCAGCACTGCTGGCCATGTTAGAAAATTGACTTTCTGATGACGATGCACTAATTTTGACATGCACTTTTTTTATAAAAAATATAAAAGGGCGCAAACACCGGCGTATTTCGGCTAGACATAGGGCGATGTCTCCTCATTTTTGGCACCTGAATGAGGTCTCAAAATGTGCCTAATAAAGAGGTATTAACAGCGCTTACTAAACATCAGAATACGCCACTTTCAGACAAAAAAAACAGAAATACTATACGCAAATAAAGTCATCGCTTGCTGATTGTATAAACCAGTTTATATACCGTATGCGGCCTGTATATAGGCGTATGCGAGACCAACCTTCTTTCTATCCAAAGTTTCATAGTACGTCCGTGTACCCCAATTACGCCTAGACAATAATGTATAGGCCTATGCCTATGACAAGGTCATTTCATTAAAAATTGTCTCATTACGAGTAACAAACAGTAACAGTGCGAATTAGAGAGACGATTAGGCTACGTCACAAAACGCTGCTGTTGCTGTATTTCGCGAGGAGTCCGTGAGTGAAATGGTTTTTATGATGCTTCTGGTTGCTGCGTTGGCGAAACCATTCCGCGTATAACAGCGCCGCTGTCTTGTCTAGTGAATCTCTGCAACTCGTACATAAATCGAACGATTGTCGTCAATCAGCCGGCGTTTACTCGACCGAAGGAGCGAGCGAGCGCCTCGCGCCACGCGACCGACCGCGTCCGTTTATTTATCGACGGGACGCTCTAGAGCAAGGAGCGTCGGGTCGGCCAACAGCGGCCCCTGAGCTCTTCCGTACTGGCCCCGAGGGACGATACGAAGGGAAGCAAGAAGATATCACTTGTCGCGGACGATGGAGAACTCGGTTAAGCGCCTCCGATCTTGTGCTGATGGTTTTCAGGTAGGGACCGTCGTAAATTAGAGAACAATTACTGATCGACGATCCTAAACGACTGGTTGCTGAGGCAGAATCGCATCTTGTCAATGCATTTGACACGCCTGCGGGTGGCTACTAAATCATCTCCAAGATCTAATAAAATTGTTTTATCTACAATGCAATGTTAGTAGTAGTGCACAATTTTTACACTACACGCATTCAAGAATAACCACAACTACGAACATATGATTATAGAAACAAAGTGCAGCCATCTTTCTCGGGCCAGTAATTTGTTGGCTTTCGATTTTGTCGGCCACTATACTGCCCTGCCACTGCATGGGGTAGTGGGGCACAAAGCTGAATTCTGTTTTAATAAATACACAAATGTTTTAGCTAAGAGCTGACGACGCCGTAAAGCACTAACTAAGTAAGCTAGATGCATAAAACTGTTTTTTTTTGCTATTTTAGCGGCAAATTAGGACTTCTAACTTCTCAAGTAAATGCAGCGACATGCCTTAGGTGTGATGAAAACAGGTATATAAGTTTTGTTGGAAATTTTATTTTCTTTCCAACAGCAAAAGCTGGTTAACCTTAGTAGGCCTAAAGTTAGAGCCAAAATAACAGTGGCATCCTCTTTTATGGTTTACGGCATACTTGACTTATGTTTACATTTAGGCCTACATCTTAGGTGAAAATAAATTATTGTGTAAGCCTATAATGCGAATTGTTTAATATGAAGAATCAGTCGAAGATTATAGTGGTGTTCGCCAGTTAATCTAAACGCCCATGCTTATTGCCTCTATTCAGTGGTCAACTCTCGTGTTTGTCTGGCCAGGAATGAGGGATTTAATACTCAGCTTCGCGAAACAGTTCAAGCAGTATGACTGTGTGTAAGTCGTTGAGTCTGGCGTTAGGTCTATTTACTTATTTAGCGTTTTTACTCATGGCGCACTTGCTGTACGTGTCAGCTGTCGATTGGAGAGGTGTGTTTGTTTGCCGCGTATGAGAAAATGTGTCGATTTTAATGATAATATCATACATTTTACACGCAGTGTTAGCTGATACATTGCTTTGCTTTGCTTATACTATTATTCGTACATTATTTGTTTAATGCTTGTACAATTAGTACGCTTGTAAACAGTGTTGAGTGAATTGCCGCTGTTAATGCCACGCCTTTCCGGATGTGAAAAACACGCACCGGCAACCGGCATCTTCGAGCTGGCCCTGCAGCTAGGGCTGCCGCTAACGAGTAGTTTTCTACTCGAGTACTCGTCCGAGTACCATAACGAGTACTCAAGTACTCGTTAATACCGGAAGTACTTTAACACAAGCTTCCAATGACGAAGAAGGGGTGGTGGGTCAGCGTACCTGGGGCCTGAATGGTCAGGGCCTTGAACAAGCGTGATTTTTTAACCTCGTAATTTTTGAGGGCTTTTATATATATGTATATATTCAGATCTATTTCCAGGCTGGCAAGTTGAAAATAAAATCGCAAAACCCCAAGTTTCCATAAGTTCCAACAATTCATCAATTGACTGCAAAAAACTGCAACCTCAAATAGAAATTTGCAACCGGAAATGGAAATTAACGAGTACTCGTAGTAAAAAATTACTAAACTACTCGAGTAGTACTTGAGTAGTACTCGAGTACTTGAGTACTCGCGGCAGCCCTGTTTGCAGCTAGAGAATAGACTCGCTCTGTTTCCTAACCAGATGGTAGACAAAATGAACTCATATGCGACGATATTTTGGTATCGTTGGCAGCTTTCTGCGTTTGATTTAAATAGTAAAGGTACAAGGGGTCATTCTTACAAACCCGGTGTACTAGGGACATTACCAACTATTTCTTTTCAAATAGAGTTATTAACAGATGGGATTAGCTGGACAAGCAGATGCACCTAGCATTCAACACATCCAAGTCTAGATTAGAGCACAACCAGATAGGCTTTTTCGTGGAATAGTCCACTGAGCCTTACTGGCTGGATGATCTGCCAGTGAGGGTGCACAAGGTTAATCACAAGGCAAATCGTACTATTATGGTTAAAATCAGATCCAGAATAAAGGAGTTTAATCCTGTTCATCCAGAAATAACTAGATCTGCCCAACATCCAATCATATTGGACATCAGAGCAAACGTCAATGAATGGACTGTTATCGACACCCGTGTTGTGTGTGGAATAGAGACTTGTGCCGGCCTGAAAACAAATATGTTCCCTCACCTGCCACGTCAACTACGAAAAATTTCCTTCACCCACACTCACCCTAGTCCAGCTCTTCCCATTTCTGCAATTTTCCCACACAGTCATCTCCCTCTCCCACATTCATCCCTCACAGACAGTACACTTTCCTGAAATTTTTTAACATAACATCATTGATGTTGATAATTTCATAACTCATAGCATCATAAATATAAGCAGCAGTTATTTCTCAGTGCTCGGCACTGAGGTTCGCAGACGGTGTAGTAAGCTGGGTGTCTGTGTGGGTGACTGCTTTTTCTCCAAATGGTATCTCAGGACTGAGAAGGCCTAAGAACGTGAAATTTGGCAGAAAAGTGGCATCTAGTACGAGGATGATGTGCGCACTTCGATTTCTGGGAAAAGTTGTGTAATTTTGGCAGAATTTGCAAAAAAATGCCAAAAAATAGCAAATTAGTCTCCACACACTACCACAGAAACCAAAAATAGTAGAAATGTGGAAATTGGCACAAACATAGCCCATGGTGTACTTTTTGTTTTTAAATTATGCGTTGCTTTAATACACAAAAAAAATGCCAAAATGGGCCAAAAACGCCAAGAATGTGCTGCTTTCTAGTAGAGTAAAATGAAGATGATGCTGGTGATGCATGTCGTATTCCTCAGACAGTGTGGAGCACTGAGGACCCTGTGATGATTTTAGTCACCTTACTTGTAAAGTACTGTGATGTGAGTCATGTCTTATAATCTGCAGTCTGTCCATGTCTGTGCTATGTGCTAAACCGATATCAAAAATGCCAATATCGATACAATACCGATCACATTTTGATATTGTGATATATCGACCCGACTCTATTTATTATACAGATCCAATTAATCATTGTAAGTATCGTACATAATGTATGTCTGCAAGCACTGCAACTGCTAGTTAGTTGCTTTTACTGTGGGTTTCCGGTGACAATCTTTCCCTCTACCGCGGTTTCCCTCACTATATTCTTCCATTCCTATGGGTAACCGCACACTCCATTCCGACAACCGTGGGTTTTCCTGCAAGTAACTGCGAGAATACCGCAGGAAATTTTCCGTGCAGGTCTCTAGTGTGGAACTGAGCAAATGCTTAGTTGTTACCTAAACTATTCTTGCCAGTCTTGTGGTTTGTCTGCTAATGTGATTGGGCCGTTGACAAGTTTGCAGTTGGAGCTCTGCAAACTGACATATTGACAGTGATTTATGTCAATTGAGTTTTGAGTGACTGTTAATCTTTCTGAATGCATGTGTTTATGTTTATATCCACAGAATGTTGTTGCACTTAAGCAAAAGTTTTAGTCCATCAAGAGCTGGTTGTTGTCACTGGTTTTATGTTGCTCTGATTCTCTTGCTGTCTTTTTCATCAGCATTGGAAACTGCAACAAAGTGTGAGACATGCCGTGAGCTTGTTAAGAAGTTTAATGAGGTAATTATATTGCTCTTCATTTTATAGTGGTGTTCCATTTTTAATGTGCCAAACAAAGCCACAAATATTTTTTAATTAAATAACACTGTTATTTTTTATTTCCATATAACACAAGAATATATTGGCCAGATGTTTTCAATGAAAATATTTGTTTTGTATATACATTATACTTGTTATATTTTCCATCATCTTGCTTATGAAATTTCAAATTGGCAAATATATTTTTCTAACCAGGGACTTAATGCTCTGTAAGTCTCTGGTTTTAACTCTGTAATTTCTGTTGTTTTTCTTCTTGTTGCAGGGTCTTAAGAAGACTGCAAAGGGTAGTTTTGGTGGTGGTAATACTAACTGGGAGGAAAAAAGACTGGGTAGCTTTTCAACAAGGTAGGTTCTCTTTATTCCAGTGTCTGTACGTCATTGCTATTGATTAGTCTGTGTGCAAACTGTGTAAGCTGCAGTGCACCTTTTGTCAAAAAACTGGATCCCTAATTACACTTTCCAACAACTCTGGCTTTTTCAAACCAATCTGTCAGGAATTTTTGATACCAAGAGTCAGTGTTTTAGTCTGTTGTTTAGTGTTTAGTGCTATTGGCCATGAAATTTGCATGAAATGTTTGTCTTTTTTATGTATACATTTTTATGTTTGACTTTAACTTTATTGTTGCTTATTATTTTTGCAGTGAAACGAGATTCATAGAAGTTGTGGAACATGCTTGTGATGAGAGCAGCAAGGAGGTATACATGCCTGTCTGTTTGATTTCAACATTAACAATGCATGATCTTAATTCTGAAGTTCTCAAGAATTTTTAAGTTTTGTTTCAAGAACATTTTACCACTGCATGGGACTTCACCCTGTCCAGACACACTAGCTTCAAGCCATCTCAGCAAAGCTGTTCTGGGTCTGGCTGCCGAGCCATGCTCTTTCATGTTTCTGATGCAACATCTCAGGGTCACCGTGCAGCTTGGCAATGCCATCCGTGTCACTGGAACTGCACAATCGTTCCCAAGTCTGGACAGTGAAGTCGCTTTATTATTATAAATTACATTTCTACATTTTATGACTGTACTGTCTGCCTTGTACTGGGCATATAGACTGCCCATATTGTACTGTTTTGTGACAGTCGATTTGACTGCCAGGTTAATTATTAGGCTGCATCGAATGCATGAGATGCAGACTATAGTTACTGATGTGTGCGGTGTCTGTCCATCAGTCTGTCAGTCTGTCCGTCACGCGGCGGGGTCATTTTTTGCAGCCTTTGCCAAATGACTTTGGCCACTTGTTCTTTTTGCCACTGTTATTGGAAGTTTTTTTGTGTGGCTTTGTAGCATATTTGCTTTATATTGTATTATTTTGTGTTATCTTCTTTCATATGATGTTTGCTAAATAGGTAAGTAATTTTCAATTATGTTTGTGTGATGTTTCTTTTTGTTTGAATAAAATTATTCTTCCAAAGTGCAAACGTCGAATAAGTTAATGGCTTAATCAGTATGTAAATGAATAGTTTTCTAATGGTCTTTTTATCGCATAATAGGTTGCTATGAAAGATGGCTAAATGTAACTGTGGTTGTGGCTAAAGATAAAAGTACCAACACCAGCTGATGGATACATGGTTGTAGTGTCATCATCTGTTGGAAGAACAAGAAGAACTTCTTGAACAGTGGTTCTTTAAGCACTATGCAAATGGCATTGATCTCGATCTTGAAGTTTACTTTTGCATAGACAAACTACTTGGTAGGTGCTTCTTTCGGCTGTTTCTGCATTAGCTGGCGTTGGTATTGTAGTCATGTCACTTGTTACAAGGAATGACTGTTCTTTCTTTTCTATTGTACTGACTCTTATCATGTTATACAGCTCAGTCATCTGTTTTTCGTTCATAATTTTGCTAATTGCACACTGTGCATGGTGGTTTAGCAGTTTTATACATTCGGCCTCTGTAGATAATTTTTACTGAACGTAATGTACTGTAACTACTATTGTGCATCATTGTATTAACTGTCTTTGATGGAGTGAAGTTAATGTGTTATATTTCAGTGTGTTGTCCAAAGGGAACATATGGTGGCCAGTGTGAAACATGCCCTGGTGGCACAGAACGTCCGTGCTGGGGTAATGGAGATTGTGAGGTAGGCTGTATCTTCTTTCGTTGCATTTATGCTACACAGGCTGTACTGCTTTTGTAATCTTATATAATAATTGGTTTTTTGAGTTTGTCTTGGCACCCTCCGACCGATCTGTTGCAGAATTTCATGCATCAGAAAGAGAGACCCCTGCTGTGCTCGTGGTGATTTGTTCCACCCAGCATTTTTGGGGTTGTCCTCATTGTCTTCTGCTGCTCTGAGTCCTGTCGTGTCATGGCGAAAAAAGCAGAGCTTGATGTGCAGGAAGCAGCGTGGTCCATGTGTCTGATATAGCCAAAGAGAAAATATCCTTGCTGACTGATAACTTCATTGTTTTTTTAGTAAACAAAGACTATAATTTTTTTCTCTCGACATTTTGAATAAGTAAAGGGCCAGTCAAACATAGTTTATTAAAGTGCTGTTTTGTTGCAGGGCAACAGATCTGCCTTCAGTGCTTTGACGCTGTTGGTTGGGTGGCAGGAAAGGCATGCAGCCTGTAAAAACCGTGGGGGTTTTGGGGGTAGGGGCGCCGTTAGTCCAGTTGGGGTGGGGAAACCCAGCCTGTATGCAGCACAGCCCTATGCTAAGGCAGAAGGCAGTGTTTCTTCTGGTACCGGCCTACCCGGGTCGACCTGGAACAAAGGCCATTAAACGGTTGTTGTTGTTGTTGTTTGTTGCAGGGCAGTGGTACAAGAGAGGGTTCTGGCAAGTGCAAGTGCAAATTTGGCTATCAGGGATCTCTTTGCACTGAGTGTAGGGATGAGTTTTTTGTAGAGATTCAGAATGAAACACATACGATATGTCAGCGTAAGTTACTTTTCTTTCTGTTAATACTGCGAGTCTTGGAGACAATTGTATATATGTAGAGTAAGTGGCTTACTTTGTGAAGTTGGGAAGTTTGGGTGTTTCAGATAGCAGCACAGCACATTTTGAATGATCAGCCCATAATGTTGTCTACCATCATGCTACTCCATGGCTACTTTCCCATGAACTGATATGGCCTGATATGCTGTGGCCAAGTAGCCATCAATGTGAAGATGTTAAATGTGCACAATTATACTAGCAGGCGTTTGTTAGAATTATACGTGGTACTACCGCTAGCCATTCTGCCTGCCCAGCTACTCCCACCCAGATCACTGTATGAGAATCATTCATTTTGCAAGTAACATTGTGGTTAATAATTGTTTTAATCATCACGTCTTGTAGCCACAAAATGTGATGATTAAAACAATTGTTGTGCAATAAAATAAAGCGGATGTACCATTTTTATGTCTTATTGTTAAACTTACTGTTTATGACAATATTTTTCTATGTCTTGGTTGCTGACATTTCTTCGATGAGCTGTGAGTAGAGTTATGACTGATGTAGTGATGATGTTGACAGCATGTCATCCGGGATGCCTTGGCTCCTGCAGCGGGCCTGACCGGACTCACTGTGCCTCCTGTAGAGAAGGATATGAGCACAATGCAGATGACGGCTGTCTAGGCAAGTCTTGGCTTTGCTTCCTTTGAGATTTATTAAGTATTTGTTGAGTCACTCATCTGGTGACTTGGTGCAGCAGTGACTGAGAAAATTTGTCCATTGATGGTATACTTTTGACTGGTGACAGTGTCATTGACTCTGTACCTCATGGTATATATAAATTCTGTTGAATCTGTTGTGTATAATTATACTAGCAGGCATTTGTTAGAATTATATGTGGTACTAGCCATTCTGCCCGCCCAGTCGAGCATTATGTAGGCAGACCGTCCCCGCCTTTCGTCCACCCAGGGCCCCCGTACCCATGTGTATGATTGTCGGCCCGTTAGCACCAACACATTCCAGGCTCAGCATTCTGAGCTCACATTTGCGCCTATATGCCCACCTGTCCAGTGCCTAGTGCCTACTCTAGATGGGCATTGCCAAGTTTTAGTTATTGCCTCGTTGCCCCATCTCTCGCCTGCCCCATTCTATACTGCTGCACATACTGTCAGGCCGTTTTAGGCCCAGACCTGCAGCACCACTGCCGCAGTGATAGGCCTGGTGTGGCTTACTCACCTGGCACCTGGCCAGCGGCTAAGATACGAAAATACCAATTTTCTGGCCCCCTATCCAAGACCCCTACCCCAATTTTTTGCAACTCAAGCCATCCCTGGGGCGCCCTGGAGCTACCCTGTAAATTTGGAGAAAATTGCCCTACCCTGAGTTATAAGCAGACAGAGAAACAGACATACACACAGAGCACCTTATAGACAGGACTGATCGCTAACCACCAACATTACAATGGTGTAAGTGATTGAGCATATTTAATGTATAATGCACTCACCATAGCCCTCAACTAAACAAATGCATTTTCAGCGGTCAGTGTATGGTAGACAGGTATGATTCCTGCCGTTCGTATATGCCATTCGTGGATAAACGTGTTGGTGATATGTAAAACTGTGTGATCCTTTGCGTGCAATACATGAGTGCTTTTGTGATGAAGGTGCTTCATAAAGAGGTGATGTATCAAGTATTCTTTGTCTTTGCCTATTCACCTTTGTGGTGTATGATGTATAGATATTAATGAGTGTAACACGGGTGTGCACCACTGCAAGTACGGTCAATATTGTGAGAACAAACCAGGGTCATTCCGCTGTTCAGGCACGTTCAGGTTTTCTCAGACTACAGCATAGCACTATTTACTGTAACTTATAGTTTTGAATAAATGCCAGATTACTGTATTTTTCTAAGAATTTTTTAGTCTTTTATGCAAATTTCTTCTTGTAGAGACTAAACAGTGAACTGCTGCATTATGTTTAAAAAAAACAAATTTACACAACTACAATGAATAAACAAACAGTTTTTTCCTTCAACAGATATTTGCCTCATTGTGGACATGTACAAGGTGGGAAGTCGGTTACACTTTGCAGTTACACATTGTCAATTAGTGAATTGTTAAGGCCACAAGGAATTGATATGATTGATGTGAATTGTGCAGAATGTGATGCAGCATGTGATGGCTGTACTGGGCCTGGTCCAGAGAACTGTCAGACTTGTCGAGCACGACACTACAGTCACTCTGGCGTTTGTAAATGTATGTCGACTTCAAAATTGTCTCATTTGTCTGTTGTTGAGACCTGCATCTGAGGCTGCACAGGGCCAGAAATTACTCCCATCCCCACCCGTCCTACAGATTTCATTTTCATTCCCACCCATCCCCACAGTACTTATATTCCATTACCACCTGTACAATTTTTTCATTTCCACTGGATTTTCATGGTGCTGTAGAACTGCAGGATCCCTGTGATTTCAGGTCTTTAGTATGCATTTTTAAAACTAGAGTTTTGATGCTTAGTTACTGCACAACTGAGAATAATTGCAGTCCCTGTTGCTGAGAGAGTGTGTGCCCCTGCATGCGGTTCCATTTATCTGTTATGATCTGTTGACTTGATTTTCTCTTATTTGTTTGACTGTTTAGAATCCTGAAGCGTTTGCTTGTGATGATGTTTCAATAGGCAGTCCAGTCCAATAGCGTCATGCAGCACTACAGATGTAAAGCCATTGGCCTCTAAAAAACATCAGTTCTGAGCATGTCACTGGCTGAACTTATGCAGCCAGTAATAGATAATGGAGAATATGTAAACCATCTCTAGCAGTCTTTGTGAATTATTCTGATCTATGTTTCTGTGTGAGATTTAAATGATGTGACACATTGTTGACTCTTGTTTTCTGATGAAGTTAAATGGTGGCTTGTCTCAACTACACTCTGCAGACGATGAAGCTGTTGCTTGCCTGACCAGTTATGCCTCTTGATGCACATGAGGTTTTTTAAATGATATGCGCTATATAAATTCACGTTTTACTTACTTACTTACTTACTTACATGCAAGAAGATAAAGACTCTTTACTAAACCTTTCACGAATTGGTGCTTTTGGCAAGTTAGCTCACAGAACTAAGAAAATAAATGATTGTTTCTTTATTAGTTTACTGATGTTGTGATGCAGTCAGTGTATGTGTTGTGCAGCGTGCCATGTGGCGTGTGCCACTAGCTGTAGTGATAGCACAGCCTCAACTTGTGATGCCTGCAGTGAGGGTTGGCAGCCCGATGGCTTTGGTCTGTTCAGCCAGGCTTGCAAAGGTACTGTTCTGCATTGTAATTTAGCTGAGCTGCTTGATGTAAACTGTGTATTAATTTTAATAAATGTGCTGGGTGACTGCAGCTCTAAAATAATGCCCATTGCACAACCCAGCGTGTGCAAGATTGTGTTGCTGCCACTGTCACACATAAAGAAACAGAACAGATATGTTCCTCAATGCGGAGCACTGAGGTTCACGGATGGTGAAATAAGCTGGGTGTCTGTCTGTCTGTCAGTGGGTGGGTGATTGTTTTTTCTCCAAACGATATCTCAGGACTGAGAACGCCTAAGAACGTCAAATTTGGCACATAGGTGGCGTCTAATGCGAGGATGATGCGCACACTTAGATTATTGGGAAAAGTTTTTTAATTGTTGCAAATTTGGCAAAACAAGTCAAAAAGTAGGCCAAAAACCGGCAAATAGAAAAATTTATCTTTTCTGCTTGCATGGTGGGACCAAGCGCTTAGAGACTCATTTGAGTATATAGGCGCTATATAAATAAGTTTATCTATCTATCTATCACGTATATGCATAAACAGTGTATACATGGAGCCACTGTGTGAGTGGATTGTCCACGTGCTACCTCAGACAGTGCGGAGCACTGAGGACCCTGTGACGATAGTCACCTTACTTGTGTCATATAATTTCTACTGTATGTTTATGTAGCAAAGGTAGTTAAAATAATATCTTTCCTGGATGTTAATTTTGTAAACATCTGAATAATGTCAAAAGGGCATTGACAATATGAAGGTTAGGCAACTTTGATAAAGTATTAAACAGTTGTGTAATCATTTGTTTGTCTGACGTTTGTGTGCCTAGATGTGGATGAGTGTACAGAAGTTCTACGTACTTGTGACCAGCAGTCATTCTGTAGAAACACGGAAGGGTCGTTTATGTGTATTGGTAATTAGAAGCTTGTTTATTCTTTTGTGTTCACGGCCAACTTCTGGCATATGCTAAACAATCTGTAGCTCAGCATCTGAAGTACTGTTTGCAAATCTTTAAAACATTTACAGAATTATTTTTATTAGTAAATGTGCTGAAGTTCAAAAATTGAAGCCATATTTTAACTCTTTCGTGGCGAATTTAATTTTTGGGTTTTCTTGGTACGGCGGAGTTTTCTGTGCCCTTTGCCAAAACAACCTTACCTAATACTTGTCCTCATTTTTGGCTTCAGCTCTACTTTTGGTTGGTGGCATAGCGTGACAGTTAACAGTGTTGGTCTGATCAACAAAGTTAATCAACATTGGGCCTGGTTAGTACTCGAATGGTTGACTGGCTTCGGATGGTGGCCAGTATTCTAAGACAAATATACAGCATAAGTCAAAGCATTGAATGCTGTATAATTGAAGAAGTCGTGTAAAATGCAACCTTTTTCAGTTCCCTTTTGCTATAATAACACATACACCCTATTTCCTGTGAGCAGCATCACGATAGTCAAGTACAGTGTGATATAACTGGAAACACGGGCGTGACACACAGCAGAATGTTCTCACATTCTGTAGAGCTGAATGACGATTGCTTTCTGGTATCTACTCAGCCAGTCCACTTAATGCGTATCAATAAAGTTGTAACTGCACCAGTTATAATGGTATGTCGTGATATGTCTCAGTCAAGGGTGCATTGACAGCTGACTGAGGTCCCCAGCTGTTCAACATCAGACTCTGAAGGTGTCAGACTACTGAGCTCTGTCTAACTGTTGTCCCCTCTAACAGATAGTTCTGTTATCTCACCGACGTTCCTATACCTCTTTCAAGTCCCACTAACCATTAGATATCACTTACACCATGCCTATAAAACACAATGGTACAACAGCTTATGAACAACAGCAGGCAACTAATTAGGACAAGGCATCACACCGTCACGCAAGTTGATGCCAGTCGGTAGGTGCATGCGGGCAAGCGACGTAGCAGGCATAGTTACGTCATGCCCACACAACATTTTTTGCTCCAGCATTCATCACATGGTCGATTTGGTCGACTTTCATGTTCAGGGCATCTTGTTGACTTTAGTCACCTGCTACGATGAACCTGGTAGTCGACTAAAGTCGCCGACTGTTACAAAAGAGTTAAGTGTCTTCTGAAGGCACATTTGTTTAAAAATGAGGTTTCGGCACTTGGTGACTTTTGATTTTAGGTGCCATGTATAAATGTTTTTACTCACTCATTCATTCCATCATATTCCTGGTTAAGCTGTTTTCACGGTGTCGCTGCCACCTCATATAAACAATATAATGATGGGCACTGGCTGTATATCTAAAATAGTGAGAACTTCAGTTGTAGGAAACTGCATAGTCCCTATCTGGCAGCTGTTAACAACAACAGCTGAGCATGATAAGAATGTCGCCAAAATGCCCAGCAATTAACAAATCTTAACCAATTAAGGCAAAACAAGGTGCTACATTGAAACTTAAATATGCCATGTCATCATCCATATGCATAGATGCTAGTAACTGTCAGTGACCATGCAGAGGTTGCATGTCAAATTGATGACATTGATTGTTTATATCAGTAGAGTGGTGGTAAGATAGTTTTTTGTTGCATTTTTATAACATTTTCCTCTTTTTTGTGTTTCTGTAGCTTGTCACCAGTTCTGCAATGGTTGCACTGGTCCTGCAGCATCTGATTGTGTCAAGTGTCGGGAAGGATACGCAGTTGACGTGAACAGTTACGAATGCACTGGTAATGATTCTGTGTCTGATTCATAGACTGTTGTCCAGTGAGATGTGAGTTGGTGATATATGTGAAGCAAACCATCCTAAGAAACGGTTTATGGATCACATGAAAGCAGTCCTACTGAAGTGCAACATGGACATGGAAACTTCTGCGAGTGACAGAGATACGTGAAAGGCTGCATGTGAAGAGAGCTTAAGCAGTCGCATGAGCGACTGGATCAGTGCCTCTGAGAAGTGTCGTGCTTATTATCATGTGGCTGCAGCAAAACCAAAGGCTGGTCCATGATGGCCCCACTGGAGCAGATTATGTGCTTCGGAGTTCGGATGACACATTGTCATCTTCGGACCCACTTGTCCCAGCATGCTGACACTTTGTAGTGAAACGTCGTTGAGATCGACGGGCATCAGCAGCAGCAGCAGATGTATCAATACAGTGTCTGTTTTTGTACAGATGTCGATGAATGTGCAGCTGTGGATGGCATCATGCCGTGTTCATCAGAGTCAGAAAACTGTGTGAACACCGTCGGTTCATATCGATGTGACTGTGCTGATGGATTTCACCGGCGAAGTGGCAAATGTGAACCGAAGAAAAAACGTGAGTAATCAACACCCTGTAGTAAAGTGATTGGAAATATTGAGATTGATTGTAGAATTGTTTGCATTGGAGTGTTTTAGGCTGATCATATCATGTTGTTCAAACCACGGTCGTGAGTGTCTGTTACTCAGGGTTTTGGAAATCGAAACTGCTAGATATTGAAGCTTGTAAACATACATGCAGGGACAAACTCTCATAACAACCAAAAACTAGGTCACACTGACTTATTTAAACCACATGAGCATCATTGCCCATGTGTACCTTGTTGAAGTAAGACCTGATTTTTGCATTAATTTGTATAATATATATGTGCTTGCAGTTCTGGCAGTTTCAGTTAATGTTAACGTATATGCTATGCTTTTTAGTGTCAAAGAAAAAGACCAAAGAAAAGTCGAAAACTTCTGGTGTTGATGCGGCCAGCCCAGACTTTGACTCGTCGCCTCTGACGAAAGGCTTGGGACAACCTTTACAGGGTCAGCCTCTGAATGAAGAGATGATTGTGATGGCAGGCAATTCAGACCTTCCACCTTCTTTGCCAGCTGACAGTGGTGAAACAAAGCGGGACGATTTGTGATGAACTGTGTTCTATACGTTCTCATTACTGTTGCGTTATGGTTAGGCATTTCATGTTACGTGTGAGTTGCTTAGATACTTGACATTATTACAGTGACACTTGCAACATCTGTAGGCTGTGAGCATTTGACCAAGTGATCTGTGATTGATCTGCATCAGTGTGAGCCACTGATTTGACTGCCTTTCGACATTGAGAAGTTTGGTAGGAAGATGTAGAATATGTGTAAATAAAATAAAAACAGTTGGATTGTCCCAACGTAGTTGTATATGGTATGTTTTGTTATTGTCTGTTCGCAAAATCTGGGAACTGCCATGCTGAACACACTGCTATCTCTTGCCTTTATTGTGTTGTAGTCTTTCTGTATTTGATCAATTATGCACACGCTCACTTAACTTTGTGCACAGATTTCTTTCCCATGATTCAGATTGTGTTAAACTTATTTCTCACTATTGTATTAATTATGGTCGTAGCAATTCTTGTATTGGCAAGAATGTGATGTTCTGTCTGCATCAGTACAAGTGCAGTGTTGAAAAGGTGTTTTTTGGTCAGATGAATAATATTATAGAGTCTCATTTCATTCGTTCTACACGGACTTTGTGCATGTTACATTAGCAAATTTGTTATCTGAGATTATTATGGTTAGGGTCGGTTTTTTAATAATTGCCTACATGTTTTTCATGTGATGTTATATATGATGTCATGTCCAGTGTTTGTGTTTAGGCCTATTGCTCTCTTTTACTGTTTCTGGTTTTTACTGTATGTCTGTGTGTCATGTACTTCATGTACAATTTCATAATAAAGAATAAATTGTTTAGTTAATTTTTGAATGCGACATCTGTGTTTGCCAAATCTGTGTTGCTCTTCATGCAAAATTCGTAGCTGGACAGTGTACATATAGAGTTCTTTGTAAGTGGTGTCTAATTTATTGTTAAGTTTATTTTATTCTTTAGCGTTGTCGTTCTTTTTTGATGTTCACAATGCTGTCCTTTTCAAAGAAGAATGGTACTTTTGTTTCCTAGCGAAGACCCCAGACTTGCTTACAGTTTTTTGTATCGTCATTATCTGTGTTATCTACAAAAGTTAACCAATATGCAAGTCCCCATTATGTGATGAATATGACAGTGATGAACAGTTGATATTTTTGCTTTATTTTGCATGATACTGACACCACTGACCAAGATTCTGTTTTCTGTCACTGGACACTTGACTATACCATGACACTATGTCTCAGATGTGAATTATATCTCACTATGTCATCATCATCATATTCGTTTATTTGAGGTTGTCAAATGCAACCGACAACATCGGTACAAAAAATAGATCAGTCGACAGTTTTTAGTTCGAGTTATTATGACTGGTGCAGATTAGAGGTGAGAGGGAAACGTAGGCAATGTAGTAGTCTAATGCATATTGCAGAGAATTAGTACGAATATTTATACAGCATTCAGATCAGATAGTCATCTGCATTTAGGAATTTTGTCTTATTTATTATGAGACTGCGTGCGAAGCTGTTACGGAAGGTCAATCTTATCGGGCAGGTGTGGCTGGAGGACGTGTTTGGAGTTGGATTTGACCTGGAGAAAAAAGTCGTCATCGGCAGAACTGAACAGGCCTTGGACGGCTGGAACGTCATCACTGCAGTACCCGAGCCGTTTGGCGCGTCGCAGCAGCGTGTGGTCGGAAGCCGAACACATTCATGACCAAGCTGGCGACGCATACTGAATCCTCGCGACGGTTGTGGCACGAAATAATTCGTGTAGAAAAGTGCTCTCACAGCACTCGCATGGCGTACAGCAGGCTGGAGCTCGACGACAGTAACATGTTTACATGGTCAGCTGCCGTAAGCTTATTGTTGACGATGACGCCAAGGATTTGTAGGGTTGACGCGTGCTCGATGTCTGAGCGCGACGGTGGCGGGGCACGCAGCACGCTTTAGGCTTACTGAGAAAACGATCTCTTTTGTCTTGTCTTTGTTTAGTTTAAGATGTGCACATTACACTGGCTGCCAGTCGTACACGGTGATGCTTTTGCAGTCTGACTGTCATTTTGGACACTGTCGAAACTTGCGTATTGTCGTATGGTAGAGTTGAACGAACGTGTTTTGTCGAATGTACATTAAATTCCCCTTGTTTTGTCAGCTTCCAGAATACCAATATTAACTGATGATAAGATCTTGATGAGAATTTTACTACATATGATAGGCTGTATATTTGAACAAAGTAGTTTCCATTACTACTTGTTTTATGTATTACACTGTGTAATACAAAATATATATTTTAACTTCCAAAGCGTTCTTGACTTGGCAGATGTTGTATTGAAGACTGAGCAAATGACCAGTTAGCTGCAGACCGAATTGCCGTCATTTTCAATTTCTGCATGAATATGATAACCTATTAGCTGCTTGTATTAACATTTTCCCTCAAATGCAATTTTTATAATTTTATGTATCCGGTAGGAAATGTGCCGCCGTTGCCTTTTTTAGCCCCGTCCAGGTTGCACGTACATCTTTAAGCATTTTTCGGTTTCTAATGACGGTAGCTTTTAGTCCAATGTTATGCTGCTACTTCCGTTTGAGCTGTCGTTTGACAGTCAATGTAGTTTTGTTGGTGTATTTATTTCTTTATACGCTTAGATCGGGGCTCAAAGCTTTTTAAAGGTAACGGTAGTGACTGTGCTTTCGGCGCAAGCACGGATTATTCAGATTATGCAATTTTTGCGCACTTATGTAAGGAAAGCGAGTTAACTTCGCAGGCTGCAGCAGGCGGTGACTAATGTTACTTGTAAAATGGGTGTAAGCCTACATTTTGCAGCCGGCCGTTTTCTGACCGTTTTCTAACCCTAACTCTGGCGACGCATTCTGCCCGGCTGCATTTTAGGATTTGCCACAAAAATACACCGATATAGACAGGGCGGAACAAAGACTAATTGTCTTTAATTGTATGCGACATGAAAACATCACAGCTGGTAAACGTTCTAAGCTGGTACATGGCTTGGCAAGTTTACCAGCGCCAGCAGGGCAGTATGTAGGAAATATTGAGGCATGCTGGCGGAAGATTTTGTGAGGCAATGGCTCGAGATCAAGGCAGCAGTCAAGACCAAGGCATTTTTAAACCGACACCCAGAAATGCCAAGACATGCCAAGGCAGGGTAAATTTATGCATACATCACTGACATTTGGTAATTATTAAAGTTTCAACATTTTTTGGTAGTAATGCCTGCAGAGATTTTGTGAGAGTGTATTGCACATTTATTTTTGAACCAGGCTCTTAATCATTTTATTTTCTTGTAGGTTAATGGCGGAAATGGAGTGGGAGCTGTTGTGTGGATGTGGTGAGCACTGCTTTGGTGTACTGAAAGATGGACACTTGTGCAACTGTTTCAAACGTCTAGTCTTTAGCTGTATTCCACATGGATTTCTCGCTATTTCCAGTGCATATCATCTGGGCAAGCACTGGCCTTATCGTGTTCATGGTCGCATAATTTATTCTTTAACCCTGCATTTTCGACATGCATTCTGTGTCATCTTGGTAGTTGTTGCTGTTGCCTTACTGCTTGCTGGCTTTCTCTATGCTGAATTTTGCCCGGGATTAATAAACATTGTCGACTGTGTATTTCGTGCTATTGCATGGTTGGCTCATTCTCGTTTTGTATGGAGCAGTCATCGATTTCATCATCTGCATGTTCGTGGACCTGGTATGACGATTTTATCATTTCTGCTTGTTCTTGTGTCATCATTTGTTCTGCTTCAGTCATCAGTTCGCCAGCAAATTCACCAGTCTCGACTTTTGCCCACATTTGAAGAATGGTTTATCTATGGCACCTGTTTTATGTACGTACTTTATGCACTAACTTTGCTGCCATTTCGTCGCCCTCCAACTCTCACTCAGTTGCATTTGCAAGACAGTACAGAAGAAGTGCTTATTCCTGATGGTGATGCGGATTCGTTTGATGTTTCAAACATTTCTCCAAATCTGTTATCTGCTTTAACATTTTCGTGGGTTAGTCCTTTAATGAAGCATGGTGCAAAAGGTCATATAAGCTCTGTACATGATGTCTTTGTGTTGCCATTATCGCTTAATACGGTGAATGTTAGTGAAACTTTTCATAATGTTCTCTGTAGATGCGCGACAGCTGTTAATGATCAGCATCATTCTGTACCAGACCATACATTGTCTGTAAGTAACATGCCTGCAGATGAACATCAAATTGTTAGTGGTCAGTTGTTGATATCTGACTATAAACATCAAACCACACTTCTGAAGGGCCTCATGCGAGCTTTTGGTGTCGAGTATTTTCTAGTTGGGCTGCTCAAACTATTTGGTGATAGCATGTCATTTGTGGGGCCAGTTTTGTTGAATTTGTTACTGAATTTCATGGTGGATCGATCTCGTCCTGTTTGGCATGGCTATGCCTATACGGCTGCTTTGTTTCTGTCTACATTGCTTGGTGCCATCTTCTCGACGCATTTCAGTTATCATGTTGCCATCGTTGGGTTGAAGTTTCGTGCTGCGTTGGTGTCGTCAGTTTATGATAAAACTCTTACAGTGAGCTCAGCAGTGTTTGGCAGTGACAGTGGAGGAGATGGTTCATCAGACAGTTTCAGTGGTACTGGCGAGGTTGTCAATCTCATGAGTACTGATGTTGACCGTGTTGTCAACTTCTGTCCAAGTTTTCACCAGCTGTGGAGTCTGCCATTGCAGGTTGGCATGCTCTTAGTGTTTTCATATTATCTGATAACGTTTGCTGTAACAGCCAATGTTGCAAATTAGCAACTTTTGAAGTTGTGCCAGCTTGTTAAAAAAATAGTCTCCCAAGGGTAGTGACATTCAGCTGGCTAAGTAGCCCAGTGCGACTTAGTTTTTGGTTGTTGATTATCAGAGTTTGTATTTTGGCATCTGCATACGAAGCTACAAGTCTCCATGTCCAGTGGTTTGGATTTGTGACTCTGTGGTTAACAGACAGACTGATTGACTGACAGACAGATGCTGTTTGAACTGCCTGAATGACTAGCTCTGTGCAGTAGCCATCTTAGTAAAAATAAAACTTTGTATGAGGATTGTTTGAGTTGTGAATGTTAGGTTGCTGTCACACTGTACCTGCTTTATCTACAAGTTGGAGTGGCATTTCTAGCTGGAGTTGGATTTGCAGTTTTGCTCATTCCAGTGAACAGATACATTGCTCTCAAAATTGCCGACCTTAGTGAAAGTCTAATGTCACAGAAGGATGCTCGTGTTAAGGTATGCTTCTGAAGAAGATTGGTTTCTTTCTGGGTCTGTTTTTGTATTTGTTGTCTGGAAATTTTGTTATGCTTTGCTACACTGAAGAATAAATATACTAATTTTGCAGTACAGTATGTATTCATACGACCATGCTCGGAAGTCATCGATCAGAGATTAGTAATAGGTCAGTGTCATCAAAATTGACTGCTTTAAGTCTCGTTGTGACATCCACACTGCCAGGTTTCTGAAGATCTTGAGCACACGGTAATCTTATTGTATAACTAACTGAGCATATACTTGAGCAAAAATATGTTTGTCAAACATAGAGAGTGATTTTGCACTTTTCTCATAGCAACATCTTCGTTGTCTTTTATTTTTGCTTTTGTGCTGCCAAACCAGAGCTCAACAGTGTATTACTGTAATTAATACTATTAGATATTAGATATAGTGCATATTAACGTAAATATTATTTGCCTTCAGTGCTTTGACGCTGTTGTTTGGCGGCAGGAAGGGCATCCGGCCTGTAAAAACCTTGGGGGGTTGTGGGGGGCACTGTTAGTCCTGTTGGAGTGGCACCTACCCGGACTGTCGGTGCCTCTGCCTCCACTATCTTCCCCTGCTCCATAAAAAACCAGAAGACAGGAGGTGGGGAAACCCAGCCTGAACGCAGCACAGCCCTATGCTAAGGCAGAAGGCAGAGTGTTTCTTCTGGTACCAGCCTACCCGGGTTGTCCCGGAACAAAGGCCGTTAAAC
>Ga0126335_1000118_pt1 | contig 36743 bp, 28 predicted proteins | sample OlaspJWI45metaG_FD_108409 | JGI IMG/M metagenome (GOLD analysis project Ga0126335, IMG submission 108409) | Marine gutless worms symbiont microbial communities from Oahu, Hawaii - Olavius sp. 1 OAHU.JWI-45 metaG | ecosystem: Host-associated > Annelida > Digestive system > Unclassified | place... | reverse complement strand
TGTTTTACCATCTGGGTACCTCCTGTTTTTGGTTTTAGTTGGTCCTAAACCCAATTATTACAGGGGACCCAGATGGTTTTTCAATTATTATTTTCTAATTCATGCAAGATCGAGGTAATATCCTATATACTTTCTCTCCAGAGTATCATCCGGTATCCCGTCGATAAAGCGCGACGGGTTATTTAGCAGGAGTCCGGATCCGCGATCGTATATTTCTCCCGGGTAAGATATGAAAAGCATCTCCCGGGCTCGCGTAGCGGCTACATACATCAATCGCAGTTCTTCTTCCAGGTCAGCCTGGCTGTTTAGAGCGTGTATCGACGGAAATCGTCCGTCCAGAGCCCAGATAATAAAAACCGTGTGCCACTCCAGACCTTTGGCTGAATGAATCGTGGAAAGTACCAGGTGCGCCTGGTCGGTATCGGATGGAGACAGCACCTTGCCCTTGCTTACGTTTGGCGGTTCCAGGGCCATATCCGACAAAAATGCTTCAAGGCTTCGATATCGATCCATAATCGACAGCAACTGCTCAAGATCTTTCAGGCGCCTGGGGTAGTCATCATATTTTTCCCGCACGATCGGTCCATAGTAATTAATTACGACTTCACCCATCTGGGCAACCGACATCGGCCGGGCGTCGATGATGCAAAAAAGTTCCATCAAACGCTCAAGTCCCCTGTTCGGTTTGAATTCTTTCCGCAGATTTATCAGACCGCTGAAACCCGCACTCTGGTCGATGACAGCCTGGAAAATATTCTGGGCGGATTTAGGACCGATTTTATTGATAAGCAGCAAAAGTCTGTACCAGCTGATGCGATCGGCCGCATTGGCGACGACTCGCAAATGGGCCAGTACGTCTTTGATGTGTGCTGATTCGATAAACCTGAACCCGCCCACTTTCACGTACGCAATGTTTCTGCGGGTCAGCTCGATTTCAAGATCAAAAGAGTGAAAGCTTGCCCGAAACAGAACGGCGATCTGGTCCAGGGGCATCCCGTCGTCATGCAGCGCCACAATCCGGTCCACGATATATTTACTTTGACCGTTTTCTGATTCGGTTTCTACCAGGCAGGGCGTCTTACCACCGACTTTGCGTGTAAATAGCTTTTTTTCGTATTTTTCGGTGGCTCTGTCGATGATCTTGTTGGTAAGGTTCAGGATTGGCTCGCGGCTGCGATAATTTTCTTCGAGTCGGATGATGGTGGTGCCCGGAAAAATCTCCGGAAACTTCATTATATTTTTAAAATTAGCCCCCCGGAAAGCATAAATACTCTGTGAATCATCGCCGACCGCCATGACATTGGGGTTGTCGCCGGCCAGAAGATAGAGAATATCGGCTTGAATCTGATTGGTATCCTGATATTCATCGACCATGATATATCGATAGGCGGCAGCAATTTTTCGCCGCAGATCCGACTGTTCCTTCAACACCCGGTGCAGATTCAACAGAAGATCGTCAAAATCGAGCAGTTTATGCTGTTGCTTGCGTTCCTGGTAAGATTCATTGATTGCAAGTATGGGGGCGACGCTGACTGAAAAGTGCGGATAATCGTCGTAAATCACCTCTTCTACCGGGATGGATTTATTAACCGATTTGCTGAAAATATTCAGCAGCGTTTGATTGCGTGGAAAGCCGCGCCTGTTGATATCTTTAGCAATCTCTTTACGGATCATACCGACCAGGCTCTCGGCATCCGATCTGTCTATAATCGTGAAATCGGACTGCCCCCCGATCGCAGCGGCATAGCGGCGCAGGGTGGCATTGGCAAAAGAATGAAACGTTCCTCCGGCTGCTTTGCCACAGCGATTGTCGAGAAGACGACTTGCGCGCGACAGCATTTCGGCCGAAGCCTTGCGGGTAAAAGTCAGCAGCAAAATAGACTGGGGCGGAACGCCTTCTTCCACCAGGCGGGCAACCCGGTAAGTCAGGGTTCTTGTTTTGCCGCTCCCGGCTCCGGCAATCACCAGCAGTGCGCCTTCCTTGAAGCTGACGGCCTCTATCTGGGCCGCATTAAGTTCTTTTTCATAGTCGATACGGTATCTGACTATTCTATCGCGTTGATTGAAATCATTCATGGTAATGTATGGCCTGTTTTTAAATTACTCGCAGATTGCAGCGCACCCGGCAGTACGCTGCAGTCCTGCTGTCGGCGGGATTGACTGAGACAGAAAACCATAATATTCAGATTATGACAAGGCCATTTTACGAAGGAAGAACTGATTGAGCAATTTTTTCCTTCTAAAAATTGATTTTTGGATGTGCTGTTCAAGATAAGAAATATACTTTTTTGGCTTGTAACTGCTAAATTTCATTTTAATTGTTGACTTTTAAAAAAGTATATATATACTACCGATATAGTAATCCGGGGTTGAAGTATATCTTTTTAAAAGGGAGGAATTTAAAGATGAAGCAGGCAAAAACTCAGTTAAAGGCTATCGCCAAACAGCTCACTGCGCTTTCCAAGAGGGTAGACAAGCTTTCGGTAATGCTCGACAAGGCACCCAAAGCGGCGCCGAAAAAAGCCAAAAAGGCTGCACCGAAGAAGGCTGCTAAAAAGATCACCAAGAAGAAGGCCGCCGCCAAAAAAGCCGCTCCCAAAAAGGCTGCCAAAGCAAGTGCCGCTAAGGGCCTGACTGTACTGGATACGGTATTTGATGCGATCAAGAAGAGTAGAAAAGGTATCAACATCGCCAAACTTAAAGAAAAAACCAAACTCGATGCCAGACAGCTCAGCAATGCGCTCTACAAGCTGTCGAAGAAAGGAACGATCAAGGCTGTTTCCCGCGGACAATACGCTAAAAAATAAGCCTTATCTGCTTGAGCAAATCATTCCGGCTTGCGCCTTGCGGCAACCACTGACAGCCGCAAGCGCAAGCCGGGTAGAACCACCGGATATCTTCTGCTGGACGGTTTCCCTGTGGCAGCTGTCGAGTGTTTCCCAATTCCGATCCTTTCACTTTCCTGTCATCGTATTCCCTCCAATGACCTATTTTTTTAACCATCGCGACCTGTGTGCCCTCACTCAATCTACCGTGTAAAAACCCGCGTCATTCCTCCGGGGTGATGCCAATGCCGGATTAACCGGCCCCGGATTTCCAACAATTGGCGTTGCGTCCTTGAATGGTATCTGCTAACTAAAAAAAATGCGCAGAAATCCCGCCCATTGCAGTGCGTCAAAGGAAAGATTGGAAAGGAAATCGAATGAATGACAAGGAGATCTCTGCGGATCCCCTGAGCAGACTGTGGCGTTTCTTCACTTCTGTCAGATTGACTGTCTTCGTGCTGTTGACCCTGGCGGCCACTTCCATTATCGGCACGGTCATACCCCAGAACCAAAGTCCAACGGAGTATATGCAGGCTTTCGGTCCGTTAGTATACAGGCTTTTCGAAGTTCTGGATATTTTTGACATGTATCACTCCTGGTGGTTCCAACTGTTGATGGTACTCTTGACGCTCAACATTATTATCTGTTCGGTGGATCGGCTGTCTGCGACTTGGAAGATAGTTTTTGCACCCAACCCTAGATTCAAACCGGCTCGGTTCCGAAATACGAAACATAAGGAAGGCTTTGACGATCGGCGGCAGCCGGTTCAGTTAAAAAAAGAATTCAAATCGCTTGTTGCGCGTAAATTCTCATTTCAACATGAAGAATCGACGGGCGAGGGATACTGCATTTTTGCGGAAAAGTGGCGCTGGACGCGGTTTGGTGTATATATCGTGCATCTCAGTGTCGTTCTTTTGCTTATTGGCGGCCTGCTCGGTTCGATTTTCGGATTCGAGGGATTTGTCAACATACCCGAGGGAGAGGCCACCGCCACCATTCAGTTGCGAAATACAGGCCGCATGCATCAGCTGGGTTTCCAGATTCGCTGCGACGATTTTGATGTCAGTTTCTATCCTTCCGGAACGCCGAAGGAATTTCGTTCGAAACTGACCATTCTTGAGGAAGGGCAAGCTGTATATAAAAAGGATATTATCGTCAATGACCCCCTGCGCTTCAAAGGCATCAACATTTTTCAGGCCAGTTATGGAGAATTACCGCCCCAGACCGGCCAGAGTGGCGCTCCCGGCAACTTTGTTCTAAATTTTAGCAGCAAAGCAACCGGTAAAACCTACCGTCAAACAGCCACTATCGGTCAGCCGGTGAATATTCCCGAAGATCTGGGACAACTGACCATTGAACAATACCGGCCGAACTTTGATTTCAGGGGAACCGAACTGGGGGGCACCCTGTTCGGCAAGTACCGGCAACCGGACGGTAGTACGGTGGAGGTGATTTTACCGCTTCGATTCCCAAGCTTTGATAAGATGAGTCCCATGTTTAACGAAAAAAGATCCGATGCCGTGTTTATCAGTATCATCGAACACGACGCCCAGGCGGTTCCGTCCGAAAAACGTTATTATACCGGTCTTCAGGTGACCCAAGATCCGGGCGTCTGGGTAGTATATTCCGGTTTTATTTTGATGATACTGGGCTGTATCGTAACTTTTTTTATGTCTCACCAGCAGATATTCATCGAAGTATCGAATGCGGACGGAAAGAGCAGGGTCACGGTGACCGGTACGGCCAATAAATTTAAAACCGGTATGCGCCAGAAGGTAAAACGCTTTTCCGAACGTCTATCCGGACAATGAAGCACCCTGCTGCCCCGCCGTTGGGGACAGCCGGGTATGCAGGCGAAGGCCAATTATCGGTATAGATCCATATATTGCCTTAGGCGGCAATGCATGCAGAGGAATAATTATGGACAGTTCATTTATTTTAGCGGTGACAACATTTGTGTATGGTTTTGCAGCATTTCTGTATCTGGCTGCCTGGATATTCAAAAAGCAAACCCCGGGTGTCATGGCAACCTGGTTCGCCGTACTGGGCTTGATCAGCAATACCGCCGGCATCATTTTGCGGTGGTTGGAGTCCTACCGTCTCGGTATCGGACATGCGCCCTTTTCAAATCTTTACGAGTCGCTCGTATTTTTTGCCTGGACGATTGTGCTGATTTACCTGATTATCGAGCGCCGGGTCGGCAACCGCGTCATCGGTGCCTTTACAACCCCGATCGCCTGTCTGACAATGGCCTATGCATCTTTGAAACCCGGCATATCCAGTACCATTCAGCCGCTCGTGCCGGCCCTCAAGAGCAACTGGTTGATCGCCCATGTGATCGCATGCTTTATCGGGTATGCCGCTTTTGCGATTGCTTTTGGTGTCAGTGCAATGTACCTGATCAAGCGTGGCCGGGATGACGATCAGGCGAACTGGCTGGTTTTTGCCAAGCCGATAACCCTGTTTACCTTTCTGGCCCTTTTCAGCAGAGTGCTGCTGGTTGACAACTGGGCCGCGGCCGTTACCGTTGCCCTGCCGGGATGCCTTGCCTTTTATGCCCTGGCTCTGCTGGCCGATCGTTTGCCGGCCGATTTTAAAGCCCGCCTGCTATCTCTGTTCCCGGAGGAGGGGGTTCTGGATGAATTAAACCATCAGCTGATTATGTTCGGCTTTTTATTTTTGTCGATGGGTATTATCACCGGTGCCGTATGGGCCAACTCTGCCTGGGGCCGCTACTGGGGTTGGGACCCCAAAGAAACCTGGTCGCTGATTACCTGGTTTATTTATGCCACGCTGCTGCACGCAAAAATGATGCGCGGCTGGCGCGGCCGCCGGATCGCCTATATGTCGCTGGTCGGGTTTGCGGCTGTTTTATTCACCTATTTCGGGGTAAACCTGCTTCCCGGGCTGCACAGCTACGGCGCGATGTAGACATGATTTTCACTTGACAAAGACAACGGCTCAATGTACACAACCTAACGATTTTTTAATAGGTTTTACAGCACTGCTTTGAATGCCGTCACTCCAAGAAGCGATGATTATACCGTTTTATTACACGGTTGTTGCTCATAAACCCAGCGTGTTTTACACCGTCTGGGAACATAGATATATATCTGACGTTTGGTCAGGATTTTTGAGTGGATCTAATGAAAGTATTGTGCCATCCAATGGTATAATCAACCCCAGAACGACGGAGATTTCATGAGTACACCAGATGATCGGTCCAAAGCAGTTCCGGAGGAATTAGGATCAGAGCAAGGCGCTGCCAAAAAAGCAGTCAGTGATGGCGCCGGCGCCAGCATCACCCTGTTCTTTATCGTCGGTTTTGTGGCCAGCCTCATCTTAGGCTGGGTCATCTTTCCTCAACTCCTCTACTCCCAAAAAGAACAGCCGGTAGCCTTTAATCATCAACTGCACAACGAGCTGGTTGATGAAGGCTGTGAGAGCTGTCATTTCTTTCGCGAAGACGGCACCTATTCCGGGGTTCCCCGACTCGCCCAATGCATCGACTGCCACGAGGAAGTGCAGGGCGACAGTGCGGAGGAAGAATATTTTGTAACCGAATATGTGCAAAAAGATCGGGACGTACCCTGGAAAATTTATGCCCGACAGCCGCCTTGCGTCTTCTTTTCCCACTCCGCCCACGTCTCTAAAGCAGGCATGGATTGTGTCTCCTGCCACGGTAATATCGGAGAATCCGAATCTTTAAAGCCCTATCAGGAGAACCGTATTTCGCGTTACAGTCGCGACATATGGGGCTATAGTATCGCCGGAATCAAGCGCAATTCATGGGATCGAATGAAAATGGATGATTGTGCCGACTGCCACCGCCGGGAAAATGTCAATCAAAACAGTGTGCAGACCCATCGCGGCGGATGTTTTGTCTGTCATCATTAATCAACTTCGGCGCTTTGTGATGCATTCTCACGCAGAACGTTACCTGCGCGAAAAAAATACGAGGTAAACCGGGTGCCCTTAAGAAACAACTGCTTGCTCATGTATAAGGGGATTGTTCGATGAAAGTAGACCGCAGAAGTTTTTTGTCGTTTGTAATCGGTGGTGCCGCAGGAACTGCGCTGTCACCGTTGCCCTGGAAGTTGACGGATGATATATCGATCTGGAGCCAGATGTGGCCCTGGACACCGGTTCCGCAGACAGGTGAGGTCACCTACGAAAAATCCGCCTGTTCCCTGTGCCCGGGAGGTTGCGGTATCCTGGTCAGAAAGGTGGATGAGCGGGTCGTCAAAATAGAGGGCCTGCCCGGGCATCCGGTCAACGACGGCGGTGTCTGTATTCTCGGGTTGACCGGTCCGCAGTTGCTGTACGGCCACCGACGCGTTAAAAGCCCGCTGAAAAAGGTCAACGGCAGATTCCGGGAAGTCTCCTGGGATGAGGCCATCGCCGATGTCTCCGCGGCGCTCAATGACCTGCGCGACAAAGGTGCACCCCAACGACTGGCCCTGATAACGGATCACGATCGCGGTACCATATCCGAGCTCTTTAAACGTTTCCTGACCGTCTATGGATCACCTAATTTTATGCGGACGCCCTCCATGCTGGACGCTTATGAATTGACCATGTACCTGATGCAGGGTGCCACAGGATTGCCCGGGTTCGACCTTTTCAATGCCGATTATGTTTTAAGCTTCGGTAGCGGCCTGCTGGACGGGTGGGGTTCACCGGTATACGCTTTCAGAGCACACAGTCACTGGCTTGACAACAAATCCAAGTTCGTACAGTTTGAATCCCGCCTCTCCAATACGGCCGCCAAATCCGGAAACTGGGTGGCCATCAATCCCGGAACAGAAGGCGCGCTGGCACTTGGGCTGGCCCACGTAATGATTCGCGATAATCAGTACAGCCGTGAATTTGTAGACGGCCATACCGAAGGATTCGAGGCGTTCAAACGGGTCGTGCTGGATGGTTTTACACCCCAAATTGTGGCCAAGCGGACCGGTGTTGGGGCTTCCATGATCAACAAGCTGGCGCGCGAGTTTGCCAGTGCAAAGAGACCGCTGGCAATCACCGGCCGCGGGCGGGGGGTATCTCCGGGCGGTCTGATGGAATTCATGGCCGTGCATGCTTTGAACGCGCTGTCCGGAAACCTGAATTTGAAAGGCGGTCTGATCAGCATCCCCGAACCGGCTTACATCGAGTGGCCGGAAGTACAGATGGACGCCATCGCATCGGCCGGCATGCAAAATGACCGGGTGGACGGCGCCGGAACGGACAAATATCCGCTTGCCCGGTACCTGGCGACCCGGCTGCCGGAGATGATCAATTCGTCAGGCTCCTCACCGCTTGACGTGCTTTTCATCGCGGGTGCCAATCCTTGCTACTCGCTGCCCGACACCGCAGCCGTGCGGGAAGCCCTGGATAAAATTCCGATGATCGTCAGTTTTTCTTCCTATATGAACGAATCCGCGGAAATGGCCGATTACATTCTGCCCGACCACACCTATCTGGAGCGCTACGAAGATATACCCCTGGCGTTTGGTTTTCCGCGGCCGATCATCGGCCTGACCAAACCGGCAGTCGAGCCCCAGTTCAATACCCGCCACACGGGCGATGTGATCATGCAAATCGCCAATTCACTGGGCGGATTTGTGGCCGATGCATTTGCCTGGGATGACTATGATACCTGTCTGCAAGAGACCCTGGCCGACAGGTGGGATACCCTGGTCGAAGACGGCTACTGGGTCGATACCGAATTTGAGGCACCCGCCTGGACCGATGCGTTTGAGACCGATTCAGACCGTTTCGAGTTCATTAATGCGGCGGTGAGTTCCTATGCCCGGTACGCTCCGGTTAAGCCCGAAGGCGATGAAACCGCATTTCCGCTGGTACTGATACCGTTTGATACCATGCGCCTGTCCACCCTTTACACCGCCAGTGCGCCTTACATGGTCAAAGCAGTCGAGGACACGGTCCTGAAGGGCAACGATGTGCTGGTGGAAATCAACCCTGCGACTGCCAGGTCTATCGGGCTTAAAGACGGCAGCAAAGCTGAATTGACGACCCCTAAGGGCAGTGTCGTCGTGCGGGTCTATCTCTATGACGGTATCCAACCCGGTCTGGTCGCTTTGCCCAGAGGGTTGGGCCATACCGCCTATGATCGGTTTCTGGCCGGCAAGGGCGTAAACTACAACCAGGTTGTCGGCCCGATGGAAGACGCTGCGTCCGGCCACGATGCGGCCTGGGGAATCAGGGCAAAACTGACCAGGGCCTGATAAACCCTTAAAGTTCGATTTGGAATACCCTTTTGATCAGCCCTCAATCCAAGTAGCCGATGAGGTAAGGATGAAAAAAGAAAACGACAAAAAGTATGGAATGGTTATTGATCTGGACAAATGCACCGGATGTGGATCCTGCGCGGTAGCCTGCATGTCTGAAAACAATGTTCCATTCAGGGAAGATGAGACGGACAAGCTGTTGAGTGTCGCCTGGATGCGCGTTTACAAGCTCAACAACAGAAAGCCTTTTCCGGATACAGACATCTGCTACCTGCCCAGACCTTGCCAGCATTGTGAAGGACACCACGGCCATTCGCCGTGTGTTTCGGTTTGCCCGGCCACGGCCACCGATTACGATATGAGCACCGGGATCGTCAGTCAGATCTATACGCGCTGTTTTGGCTGTCGGTACTGCATGGCCGCCTGTCCCTACCATGTCAGGCTTTTTAACTGGTGGGATCCGGTCTGGCCCGAAGGCATGGAACTGGCTTTGAATCCCGATGTCTCGGTACGCATGCGTGGGGTTGTCGAAAAATGCAGTTTTTGTTTTCACCGCTACCAGCGCGCCATGGAAAAGGTTTATCACGGCGGCGGCCAAGGTGACATTGCCGAAAAAGACTATCAGACCGCCTGTACCCAGGCCTGTCCGGCGGGTGCCATCATTTTTGGTGATCTGAACAACCCCCATCACCAGGTACATCAGATCGCAAGGCCGGATGACAGCCATGGCGGCAAACCTGAAAATCCCAATGTTTTCCGTCTACTGGAGCGTCTGGGAACCAACCCGAAAATCTATTACATGACGGAACGCGAATGGGTAAGACGCCTGGGTGATAATTACCAGGACAAGCATAGCACGGCATAGGGCAGGCGCTTCGGCCGCCATTGAGCGCGGACGCCTGATACTGAATCGGTGCGACGGTAAATCAATCCGAGACATCGAATTAATGTAATATCAATCAAAGCATATTTAGGAGCACGAAACTTATGGACGCTGCATTGATACCCAAAGGCGTAAAACGCTGTCCGACTTGGCAATTTTTACTGGGTCTGTCCATTGCGGGGGCCGTTTTGCTGTGGGGCGTATACGCCATGCTGCTGTGCTGGCTCAAAGGCCTGAATCAGACCAACATGAACAATGCCTATGGATTTGCCCTCTGGATCTGGGCCGACCTGGCCGTCATCGCGTTAGGTGGTGGAGCGTTTTTCAGCGGTTTCCTGAAATACCTGGTCGGTAAGGATGAATTGAAAAATATCATCAACTACGCGGTGCTGATCGGCTTTATCTGTTACAGTTCGGCACTGCTGATTCTGGCCATCGATATCGGGCAGCCGTTGCGGGGCTGGTACATTTTCTGGCATGCGAACGTGCATTCCATGCTGACCGAGGTGGCCTTCTGTCTGACCGCCTATTTCATTGTTCTGACGATCGAGTACGTTCCGCTGGTGCTGGAAAACCGGCAGCTGGACAAAGTGCCGTTCTTTCACCACCTGAGCCACAACATGCACGATATCATGGCGGTTTTTGCCGCCACCGGCGCATTTCTGTCATTTTTTCACCAGGGTTCCCTGGGCGGGGTGGCCGGCGTTCTTTTCGCCCGGCCGTTCGGTTTTCGCGAGCACATCCTGGTCTGGCCGTTTACCTTTTTTCTGTTCACCTGGTCGGCGGCGGCGTTCGGCCCGTGTTTTACTATCTTTGTCACCAAATTGACCGAGACGTTTGCCCGTAAAAAACTGGTGAAGGACAACGTCGTCTGGCTGCTGGCCAAGATTTCGGGCTGGATGATTCTGACCTACATCATTGCCAAGACCATCGACACGGCTTACTGGGCCATGGTTATCGCGCCGAGTAAAGGTTTCGAGCTCCCGTTTTTCTACACCAACAATCCGCTCTATGGATACTGGATCCTGTTTACCGAGATTGTGCTTTGCGGCTACCTTCCGGCTATATTGCTTATCAACAGGAAGACGCGGGAGAAAAATGCCACTATGTGGATCGCCGTAATTCTGGGCGTGATCGGGGTCAGTCTCAATCGCTGGGTCATGGTATTGCAGGTTCTGGCCGTGCCGGTAATGCCTTTTGGTAGCTGGGAGATGTATGCGCCCAGCTGGCAGGAGATTGCCACCACAATTCTACCGGTGGCCTATGGTGTCATTATGATCATGATTTCGTACCGGTATCTGCCGATTTTTCCGCAGGAAGCCGAACTGAATCCGATCGAGCCGCCGGCCGCTGAAGCAGACGTAACCGAACAGCAAGCCGAGGAGGCACCCGAACCGGGCGAGGGAGATCTGCAACCGGCTCAAGCCTAAACCAATCGCAGGAGGAATTACATGTTTCCGTTTAGTTTTGAATGGATCTGGGACACAGTGCATATGGTATTCCACGGGGGCCTCTGGTATGCATTGACGATCATAGGTCTCGGTGTTACCTATTGCGTTGTCAAGGCAGCCATTTCCAGCATGCAAGGAAACGGTCACCAGCATTAAGGTCTGATTTAAGGCCCGTTGAATGACTAAAATCCAAAAAGCGCCTGTCCCGGTCCTGATTCCGATGGGGCCGGCGCTTTTTGCTATAGAGGGTTACCATGGATAAGATACTCGTTGAAGGTGGTCACACCCTGAAGGGGCAAGTAACCATCAGCGGCTCAAAGAACGCAGCCCTGCCCATATTGTTTTCAGCGCTGCTTACCGATGGCCGGTGCACGTTTACCAATGTGCCGGGTTTAATGGATGTGCAAAGTACCTGTATGCTCCTGCAGCATCTTGGCGCCGGAGTCGAAACCGAGGGTGATGTGGTGCGGGTCAGCGCCGGCAGCTTGAATAATTTCGAGGCGCCCTATGATCTGGTGCGTAAGATGAGAGCCTCCGTGCTGGTTCTGGGACCGCTGGTGGCACGACTGAGAAAGGCCCGCGTATCTTTGCCGGGGGGGTGTGCCATCGGAGCCCGTCCCATCAATTTGCATCTGAAGGGTCTCGAACAGATGGGCGCCTCCATAAAGCTTGAGCACGGATATGTCGAAGTTGAAACCCGACAACTCAGAGGCGCCGACATCTATTTTGAAATACCGACCGTCACCGGTACCGAAAACCTGATGATGGCCGCCGCGCTGGCTGAAGGCAGGACCATCTTGCGGAATGCCGCACGTGAGCCCGAAATCGTGGCCCTGGCCGACACACTCAAGCAGATGGGGGCCGACATAGAAGGTGCCGGGACGTCAGTGATTACAATCAACGGGAGGCCCATGCTTGATCCGACCGATGTGGCCATTATTCCCGACCGTATCGAAACCGGTACGTTTATGATCGCCGCCGCTGTGGCCGGGGAAGAGGTCGTGCTGAACAACTGCCAACCGGATCACCTGCGGGCCAGCATCGACACCCTGCGTCTGGCCGGTGTCAATCTAAAAACAGGTGAAGGCCGCATTGTTGTGAACGGTGGTCATCCGGTTGCCGGTGTGGATGTGACAACCCAGCCCTATCCAGGCTTTCCAACGGACATGCAAGCCCAGTTCATGGTGTTGATGTCCGTTGCCGCCGGACAGAGCGTCATATCCGAGACCATATTTGAAAACCGTTTCATCCATGTCAGTGAGTTGCGCCGGTTGGGAGCGGATATCAAAGTCGTCGGTAAAACGGCCGTTGTCAGCGGCGTTCCCCATTTGTCCGGGGCTCCCGTCATGGCAACCGATCTCAGGGCCAGCGCCTCTCTGATCATTGCCGGATTGGTTGCCCGGGATACGACCGAGGTGAATCGGGTATACCACCTGGATCGCGGCTACCAGGCCATCGAAAAAAAGTTCGCAGCTATCGGTGCGGCCATCCGGCGCGTACGCGCTTAGCTGCATACCGGATGTGAGCCAGCTTTCTGAAGAAATATTTTATCGGCCGGTCATGCCCCTGCTTGCAGGGGTGATCATCGGTATCGGTTGCGGCGTGCTGCTGCCGGGGTATCGCTGGCCGGTTTTTTTTGTGTCCGCTGCGCTGTTGATCTTACTCCTCACTCAGATTATCCGGAAGCAGTCAGCGCTTGCCGGGCCGTGCCTGCTCTTTGCGTTGCTCGGTTATCTGTCGATCCAGCCCTGGACAAACCCTGATTTCCCACCGGATTATGTGGCCCGATTCGCAGACCCGCACAAGTGGGACATGGCCGGTACCGTCACGACAGCACCTGTTCAGCGGGGCAACCGCTGTCGTTTTGTTATTAATGTTAGCAGGTTGACACGCAACGGGACCGATTATCCGGTCAGCGGTAAGTTGCGGGTCACGCGGGCCGGGCCACCGCTGTCAATCCGCACCGGAGACCGCCTGCACCTGCATGGTAAAATCCGCACCGTGCGCAGTTTCAAAAATCCAGGCGGTTTCGACTACCAGCAGTATCTGGCATTTCAAGGTATTTGGGCAACGACGTTTGTTGACGCGCGCCAGGTTCGCATTGCCGCTGTGGCAAAACCCGCCGGTCTCCAAGGCCTTATTGCCGCTGCGCGCAAGCGCGTTGCGACATTGATTGAAAAGACCCATCCGGGAGATCACCAGGCCGTGCTCAAAGCCCTGCTACTGGGGCAACAGCATGAAATAAATCCATTTTTACGTCAGCGTTTCAACCGCCTGGGTATCGGTCATCTGCTGGCCATATCCGGCTTGCATATCGGTATCGTAGCGTCGGCAGCCTTTATTCTCTTTACATTTATATTAAAGCATTTCAATTTGTTACTGCAGAACGGGTGGATCAAACAGGTTGCAGCCGGGCTGTGCCTCGGTCCGGTTCTTTTCTACGCCCTGCTGGCCGGAATGAGTCCTTCGACCCAACGGGCAGTGATCATGGTTGCCATCTTCCTGCTGGGTTTTGTTGTTCATCGTGATCAGGATATGTTCAATACCCTGGCCGTTGCCGCCCTGGTTATTCTGATCAGTCACCCGCCGGCACTGTTGAGCGTGTCGTTTCAATTGTCCTTTACGGCGGTGCTGGCCATTCTTTGTAGCATCACACTGTTTGGATCCGGGCCAAGGACGCCTGACCCGGCTGCACATATCAAAAATCTGGGCCGCCGCGCCTGGTTGTTTTTCCTGGTATCCTTATTTGCCCAGGTGGGAACATTGCCGCTAGTGATGCGGACTTTCAACCAGGTATCCCTGGTGGGTTTACCGGCAAATTTTATTCTGGTACCCATGATCGGATTTTTGGTCGTGCCGCTGGGTTTGAGTGCCGTGTTTATTTCTTTTTTGAATACGACCGCAGCCCTGTGGCTGTTGCAGATCGATGCACAACTGCTGGATGTTTTACTGGCCATCATCGATATCTCTTCACGGCCTTCCTTTGTGGCCTTGCAAACCTTCACCCCGACCGTTTTTGAAATTATCTGCTACTATCTGCTGTTCGGATCACTGTATTTTCTGCTGCAGAAACGCGCTGCCGGCCGGCAGGGGTTGGCCGAGAACAAAACTCGGCCGGTATTTGGGATTGTGGGCAAAACTGCAGCCGTATTCTGTATTCTGGCCCTGTTATTACTTGGCGCTGACGCGGCCTACTGGATGCATCAGCGTTACTGGAGAACGGACTTCAAGGTGACGGTGATCGATGTCGGGCAGGGCAGTTCAGCATTGCTGGAGTTACCCGGGGGGGGCACCATATTAATCGACGGCGGCGGATTTTCCGACAATGCCGTATTTGATGTCGGGGCCCATGTTATCGCTCCGTTGCTGTGGCGCCGGAAAATCATGACCGTCGATTTGCTGATTCTCTCCCATGCCAACAGCGATCATCTTAACGGACTGATTTACATCGCTGAAAATTTCAATGTCCATACGATCTGGACCACCGGCCAGCAGCGGTCCACCCTGGGGTATCGGCAGCTGATCGATGCCATCGAGCGACAGGCGATACAGCATCCGGATTTTATCGATCTGCCGCGAAAACATGCGCTTAACGGGGTATTGATCCAAATTTTATATCCGCCCCGGGATTTTGCACAACGCAGCGCGGTGGAAAAATGGCGCAACAGCAACAATAATTCGATGGTGATCCAAACCCGGTTCGGCGAAATTTCGTTTCTTTTCCCGGGTGATATTATCGTGCCGGCCGAAAAAGAATTACAGCGGCTGGAATCCCACGCGCTGCAAAGCCAGGTTTTTCTGGCTGCCCACCATGGCAGTCGCACGTCCAATACGGCTGCCCTGATCGATGCGGTCAGGCCTCAAGTCATCATTGTCTCCTGCGGCTGGAAAAATCGATTTGGCTTTCCGCATCCGGATGTTATGAAACGGTTTGAACAAAACGGCGCCCGAATTTATCGAACCGACCGGGACGGTGCCGTCACGCTCACGACCGATGGCCGACACCTGAAGGTTAAACCATGCGTTACGGCAGGAAATATTAAAACTGTTGATTTTTCACCCAGATAAAGTAAATTAAGCAGAAAGCGTGGGGTATGTAAATTGGATAAGGATTTTAACAGGCAACGCAGCATTGCCAAGCACATCATTGACGGCACGATAGCGATTGATTCGGTCGATGAGCTGAAAAGCATGCTGACGATATTTCCTACCAATCCACTATTGCATGCAGCCTACGCGGATCTGGCGTTCAATCAGAAAGCATATGACAAAGCGGCATCCTCATTTGCGCATGCCGCCGAACTTTACGTCAATGCGGGTATGCTGCTGCCGGGCATACTGTGCAAACTACTTCATTGGCGTCTGCAGAAACCTTCCCAACAGCAAGCCCGTCAATTCTTTGCGGACTTGCAAAATGCCGAATTCACATCGTCTCCGGTGAATGATTTTCTAATCGGCTTGACCTACCCGGAGTTGATCGCCGTTACCAACCGCGTGGCGCGCCTGCGAATTCCGGCCGGCAAAATCATAAAAAAAATCGGTGACCCTGAAGATGCATTATACCTTCTATCCAGCGGAACGATAAAAGAAACCACCTATATCCCTTTACGACCGGGCGAGACCACCCAGCCGAAATCATCGGTATATCTGAGTGAAAACGATGTTTTCGGCAATGTCTACCCCTTTGAAGAAGAGCTGCGTTCACAGTCGTTTGCCGAATGCATTACAGCCGTCGAGATTGCTAAAATCACCAGGAAACGCTTGATTGAAATCTGCCGCAAGCATCCCAATATAGCCAGGGCGATGATGAACCTGTTCAATTCCCAGGCAAAAATCGTCAAGGGACGGGCTTCCCGCGGTGTGCGTCGTGTTGATCGTCATAATCTGCCGATCCGCATGGATGTAGACATTTTTACCAATGGTCACAGCCGTCCGGCCATCAAGGTGCACGGGTTTTCAAGAGATATTTCAGTCGGGGGTGTGTGTTTTGTGGTCGAATCTGAAAGTTCGGATAGTATTGACGATATTGCGGCCATCAAAGAAGCCGACGTAAAGGTCTGGCTTCCGGGCAAGTCCCTGACACTGAGCGTTGTCGGCAAAGTGGTGTGGTGCAGCCGGCTGGATCAAAAGAATGCTAAATCCATCGCGATCGGGATTCAATTCAAGGAAATGACACCCAAGATGGGAGGCATGCTGGTGGTTTTTGCAGACGTTCTATTTGAAGGAGAATAAAGCCCCTCTTAGACTTACTAATCCACGATGTTGCCGGTGAAGCCAGCCTGGATAAATTCTTTTGGTCGTATGAGTAGCTTCGTGTGAGCTTTGCTCGCCAGCCTGTTTTTCTGGATCCCGGCTCGCGTCACTGCCGTTCCTTGGCCGGGATGACGAATATAGAACTGCCCAGAGTATTCATAGAATAATAGAGTTTCAAAAGAGTATCAAAAATGACAGAATTCCTCGATCCAAGATCTAATATCATCCGGTCAGCAAATTTGTAATTGACAGAGCGCAGCGACTCCGCAACTCGTAACTCGTAATTCGAAACGTTTTACCAGTATCCCGAATCCCTATCTTTTGCTATGAGCTATCAGCTATGACCTATCAGCTATAGGCTATCAAATCCAGTTATTACACGAACATCTATTTTGTGATTTGAAATTTCTAATTTTCGTCTGAAACCCACAATAACGAATAAACAAGAGCTGAATTATATATACCCCGGTTAGCGCTCACAGCCGATTATTCTTCCGTCATCATCGAATCATATTTGTTTTCCAGCGCCTGGCGGCGATCTTCACTCAGCCGCCCGAGATCGACCAATATCTCTCCAATGCCGGCTTCTCTCAGCAGGTCATCACTCAGAACATCCTCGGCATCGCGTTTATTCAGGCTCACGAAAGTGTATTCCAAGGTCAGATATGGTTTCTGCAACAGGGTAAAATCCTGATGGTGCAAAATAATATGGTAGGCTGAAAAAAAATAGAGCACCCCCAGAAAGGCTCCGATGAAGAGAAATTGCTTGATTCTCTGATTCACAAAAAATGTCCCCTTTACCTGTTCAGGCCATCTATTCCGGCCTTATTGGCTGTTATTGCTGTAAAAAATAGTTTATCAGGATAAACCCGAACGGTCAACAGGCATTGACTTGATGCGATTGCCGGATTCCTGAATCGTAATATCAGCGGAACAAAGGGTGGCTCATCCTACGGGGTGCCGCAATGGCACAACGGTTTCGGTCCGGCCGGGATGCCATCTGGTTAAAAATCGCTTAAAAATATCATTTTTTCAGTAACTAAAGCATGTTGTCCGGTGGCCAGGCGTTAGATTAAACCCGGGTCGAATACGGACCGGTGGCGCTTAAATCACCAAGCAAGCGCCCATATCGGTCGATAATAGATGACATTCGTGCCGTTAGATGATTAAAATATCGAAAGTTTATTTGTGATTGATCTGTACGTATGAGGAGCAGGTTGAAGAGACTGATAAAATATCGCGTCAGCGTTGCGGATTCTATGGTTCTAATCGGTATCGGACTGGCGGCCTCTTACTGGGTTTTAGAGTCGATACTGAACATTTTCACCTCCCAGGACGTCAATTTCTTTAATCAATTGCTCGGCCCGGATATTAATGAGATCTGGCCGCGGTTGATTGTCTTTTGCCTTTTTCTATTTTTCGGTTCCCACGTCCAATATACAATCAACAACCGCAAAAAGGCCGAAGAGGCCCTGAAAGAAAGCGAAGAAAAATACCGGTCGATTCTCGAGAGCATCGAAGAAGGTTATTATGAGGTCGATTTATCCGGAAACTTCACCTTTTTTAATGATTCGACCAGCCGCATGTTCGGCCGTTCGTCGTCTGAATTGATGGGAATGAACAACCGTGACTATACCACTCCCGAGACGGCCAAACAGCTTTACCGGGTTTTTAATGAAATCCACAAAACCGGCCAGCCGACCGATCCGGCCGAATATGAAATTTATTTCAAGGACGGCAGCACACGAATTTTGGAAGTTTCCGCAGCACTGCTCAAAGGCAAAGAAGACGATCCCGTTGGATTTCGGGGTGTTCTCAGGGACGTAACTGAACGTCTCAAGGCCCAGCGCGAAAGAAAACGTCTCGAGGCCCAGTTGCAGGAAGCCCGGGCCGCCACCATTCTGGGTCTGGCCAAACTGGCCGAGTATCGGGATGAGGGTACCGGGACCCATCTTGAACGGATGCGTGAATATGCTCGCCTGATAGCCGATCAGATGTCCAAACGACCGGAATACCAGGATTATATCAGTACCGCCTACGTTGAAGACGTCTATCGGTCCTCAATTCTGCATGATATCGGGAAAGTCGGCGTTCCGGATGCAATCCTGTTAAAACCCAGCGGTTTAACGCCGGAAGAATTTGAAATCATCAAGCGCCACACAACCCTGGGAGGTCAAGCCCTGGAAGCGATCGAACAGCAGATCGAGGGCAAATCTTTACTCACCATGGCCAAGGAAATTGCCTACCACCACCATGAGAAATGGGATGGAACAGGATATCCCAAAGGCCTCAGGGGCGAAGCCATACCGCTATCCGCCCGGTTTGTGGCGATCGCCGATGTATACGACGCCCTGACCTCCAAACGGTTTTATAAAGAGGCCTATAACCACGAAAAAGCCCGTGACATCATTGTGGGTCTGCGGGGCAGCCATTTTGACCCGGATGTGGTGGAAGCCTTTCTGGCCTGCGAGGATGCCTTCAAACACATCTGTACCGAATTGCATGAAGACGACGAAATACCCATTCCGGAACCATCAAAATATGCCGTCGGGTAACGACATCGGTCGGGTATGCGAATTTCCTGCCTGTTTGTTTTCCTTTATTAGTCTCCCATCTAAGCTTTATATCGCAAACTCATCAGCGCGTTTGTCAGAATAACGTTCCGATATAGGCAGTTTTCAAGTTTTGTGTGGGTTGTCGATAACGTCTAATCCTCCAAACGCTCTAAAAGTTTTTTATCATTACAAAAAATCTGTACTGAGAATGAGTAGACAATCCCGATGGCATTCAGCTGATCGACCGTAGCACAAACAAACTATATATTAGACAGCGCGCAAGCGCTTCCACAACCCTGGCCCAGAACTGGCTACCGATCGAACACCGAAGTTCCAGACATTTAAAAATAATTCTTACAAATGCAGCCTTTTTTCGCTAAAGCGCCAGGGCAGGCTCCGCACTCCGAACTTTTTTCGTAATTGTTCCGGCTTGCTCTTCAACTGGTGTAAGGTCTATCTAAACGGAACAGATTTATGACAACTGCTATAGTAGGGGTTGATCCGATGACTGAATGAATGTGTATTCATTTATTTTATAAGCATCTCCATAGTGCCCTTGTATGGCAATATTTCTATGATATTGTTCTATATTTCTCATAATCATTTGAAATTTTAATACTAATGTTATACTTTTTGGATAAATAATATTGTGTATTTTTCTTGACAGGCGGTTACCGGCTTTGATAATTGAATGAGTATTCATTCATAAACACCCAAAATCTCAGGAGGGTCTTATGCGCAGAAAAATCAGGACTGCAGCAGTGATCGGTTCAGGTGTCATGGGCGGCGGTATCGCTGCATTGCTGGCCAGCGCCGGGGTCAACACGCTGTTGCTGGATATTGTCCCGTTGGATCTTAACGATGATGAAAAGCAGGAAACGGCCGCCAGGAACAGGATCGTTCAGACCGGTCTGAATGCGGTTCTGGCATCCAGCCCGGCCTTGCTCATGCACCCGCAGGACGTCGATCGAATTTCCATCGGGAATATGGAGGACGATTTCGACCAGATAGCTCAATGCGATTGGATTATTGAGGTTATCCTGGAGAACCTGAAATTGAAGCAGGATTTGCTCAAAAGGATCGAACCGCTTCGCTCAGCCGGCGCCATCGTCTCGACCAACACTTCCGGTATTCCGCTCAAAACCATGTCGGAAGGCCTGGGGACGGATTTCAAACAGCACTTTCTGGGCACTCATTTTTTCAATCCGGTTCGCTACATGAAACTGCTCGAGATCATTCCCGGTGAACAGACGCTGCCGGAAATACTGGCCTTTATGGCAGATTTTGGTGAACGGCGCCTGGGAAAAGGCATTGTCTGGGCGAAAGACACCCCCAATTTTGTTGGCAACCGGGTGGGTGTCCAGGGCATTGTCAAAGCGATGCAATTGATGCAGGCAGACGGGCTGAGTATTCAGGAGGTGGATGCCGCATTCGGTCCCCTGATGGGGCGTCCCAAAACCGCCATGTTCAAAACCTCCGATATCGTCGGACTGGATGTGCTGGGGCACGTGGCCCAAAACACCTATGAACTTGTGCCTCACGACGAGGCCAGAGACAGTTTCATACTGCCGGATTTTGTAAAAAAGATGGTGGCTAACGGCATTCTCGGTAAAAAGTCCGGCAGTGGTTTTTATAAGACCGACCTCACGCCGGATTGGCAGAAAGTGCGCAAGGTTATCGATCCGGTCACTCTGGAATACAATGCTTACGCGGCGCCGGATTACCCTTGCCTGGCAGCGGCTAAAAAAGGGGCTTCGCTGGCTGAAAAAATGCAGGCACTGGTCTATGGGGAGGATAAACTTGCCCGGTTTGCCTGGAAAACACTGGCCCACAATCTGATTTATGCGGCCAATAGGATTCCGGAGATATCCGATACGATCGTGGAAATTGACAATGCCATGAAGTGGGGCTTTAATTTTGAGTTGGGACCCTTTGAAACCTGGGATGCCATCGGTCTTCGAAAATCGGTGGAAAAGATGAAGGCCGACGCACTGCCGGTGCCTAACGACATTCAAGCCATGCTGTCAACCGGGCATGAGTCTTTTTACCAGTCCGAAGCCGGAAAAACCCGGTACTACGATTTTGCGTCCGGCGCATACAAGGACCTGGAGATCAGCGATAACATCATTCCTCTGGTTGCGTTGAAAGCGGCCGGCAACACCATCAGATCCTGCCCGTCGGCCTCCCTCATCGATCTGGGAGACGGTGTCAGTTGCCTCGAGTTTCATACTAAAATGAATTCTTTGAATTCTGAAATTCTCGACTTTATCGGGGAAGCGCTCGAAACCGTCGATCAAAATGGTGTCGGACTGGTTATCGGCAACCAGGCCGGAGGCATGCCCGGGGCTTTTTCAGCCGGTGCGGATCTGAACGGTATTCTGACGGCGGCCAGGGAAAATCGATTCGATCAAATCGAGAGCATGATCAAACTTATGCAGGACCAGATGCAGCGCGTGCGTTATGCACACTATCCGGTTGTGGCGGCGCCTTTCGGGCTGGCACTGGGCGGTGGTTGTGAAATCTGCCTGGCCTCTGACCGGATTGTGGCCCATGCCGAGTTGTACACCGGACTGGTGGAAATCGGTGTCGGACTGCTGCCGGCCGGCGGCGGATGCCTGAACCTCTGGAAAAAGTTCAATCAGGCAGTGCCGATGGCCGTAACCGACCTGGACCTGGCTAAATTTTTTGTCCCGGTTTTTATGAGTATCGCCATGGCCAAGGTTTCAATGTCTGCGGCCGAAGCGCGCGCCAACGGATTTCTGGGACCGACTGACCGGATTGTCTTCAACCGGGACTATCTAATCGCTGAAGCCAAAAAAGAAGTTCTGAAGATGGCCGCTGACGGTTATGCCCCGCCGGTGAAACGCAATCTCAAAGTCTTTGGTGAAGCCGGCCAGGGAATGATCCAGGCTGAAATTTTCAATATGCGCAACGGGAAATTTATTACCGAACACGACGCATGGCTGGCCAAGCGGATTGCTTATGTTATCAGTGGCGGACAGGTCCGCACCAACAGCGAAATCGATGAAGATACCATCCTGACGCTCGAGCGCGAAGCGTTTATCGAATTTTTAAAAGAAGAAAAGACCCAGGCCAGGATCGAACACATGCTCAAGACGGGCAAACCCCTGCGCAACTAATCGATTTTGATGACGGCGCCTGGAACCTTGCGCCAAATTGAATCAATAGGAAAAGGAGAATTAGCCATGCGTGATGCATATATTGTTACATCCATCCGGACGCCCGGCTGCAAACGCGTCAAAGGGGCATTCAAGGATACACGTCCTGAAGATCTGCTCAGTTTTATCCTGTCCGAGGCCGTTCAAAAAACGCCCAACCTGGAGAAAAAAGATGTGGAAGACATCACGGTCGGCTGTTGTTTTCCCGAAGCCGAACAAGGGCTCAACATCGGCCGTCTGGTTGGGCAAATAGCCGGATTCCCGCAAACCGTGACCGGCGCCACCGTGAACCGTTTCTGCGCCTCGGGCCTGGAAGCGATCGCGGACGTGGCCCTCAAAGTAATGGCCGGATGGAATGAGATTGTGATTGGCGGCGGCGTGGAGTCGATGACCTATGTGCCCATGGGCGGTTATCTCCCCCGACCCCATCCGGACTTTTCCCGGGAACATGCCGGGCTGTACGTCTCCATGGGAATCACCGCCGAAAATGTGGCTAAAAAGTATAATATTTCCCGTGCAGAACAGGACGAGTTTGCCTGTAACTCACAGCTAAAGGCGGCCAATGCCAGGAAAAACAATCTGTTTACCGAGCTGGTGCCGACGCCGGCCACCCGCTTTGCAGCCGGCGATAACGGTACTTATCGTAAGGAAACCTATATCCAGGACTTTGATGACGGGATCCGCGATGCCACGACCAAAGAAGGCCTGGCCGGTCTGCAGCCGGTCTTTGCCGTGGGCGGCACGGTCACGGCCGGCAATTCCTCCCAGACCACCGACGGGGCCGCGGCGACCATCATCATGTCCGGCGAAAAAGTCAAATCCCTGGGCCTGAAACCGATCGCCAAACTGAAATACTTTACCACCGTCGGCTGCAGTCCGGAAGAAATGGGTGTCGGTCCCCGATACGCCATTCCCAAACTGTTGGACCTGGCCGGTCTGAAAATAGACGATATCGGCCTGTTCGAAATCAATGAGGCCTTCGCATCCCAGGCCCTCTACAGCGTCAATGAACTGGGGATCGACATGGATAAAGTTAATATCAACGGCGGGGCTATCGCCCTGGGGCATCCGCTGGGCTGCACCGGTGCCAAGCTGTGCGCCACCCTGCTGGCCAACATGCAGGCCAAAGGCGTAAAATACGGCGTGGAGTCGATGTGCATCGGCGGCGGCATGGGGGCCGCGGCCCTGTTTGAACTGTGTGAATAGAGCGTTTGGCAACATAATGTTCCTTTTGAGTCGGTTTAGATTTATTTCGGTATTGTCGGCGACCTGATAGGGTCTGGTCCAAACGCTCTATTGATTCTAAACGGGGGATTGAAGTAACTTCAAGCCCCCCGTTTAGAATTTGAACACCTCGTGAACCCCGGCATCCAGATCGATGGACAACATCTGATTTCTCAAAAGCTGCCGCCGGCCAAGGATGACCTTTACGACTTCCATCGCCTGGACATTGGCTACTGCCGAAGGGCTTAGGGCCGGTACGCCGAGCACCGCTTCAGCCCGTCGCGGATCGATCCGGTTTTGTTCTGCTTCTCCGTAGAGTAATTTCAGTCCCGGATCTTCGGGGAAGATCGTCATCACCTGTCCGTTATCGCCTGCAAGGGCGCCGTGAATCATCGGGATGCCTAAAATTCGTGCGGCTTCTTCCAGTGCAAAACGATCGGGGATGTTGTCCAGTGCATCCACCAGCATATCGATACCGGCCAGCAAGGCCCGGGCATTTTGCGCATCGATTCGCACGCTATGATCGGTGGTCTCGACTGCCGGGTTAATGCGACCCACCATGTCGACAGCTTCCCGGGCTTTCGACCGTTCCAGAATGTCGATATTGGAAACCAGCTACCGCCTTGCAAAAAGATGGTTTCGGATATATGGTTTAGCATTGGAATCTTACGTTGAACCGCTCTTTTGATAAAACCTGGAGCAGGAAGAAACATTGTCTATGAAAGTTGAAGTAAATCTTTATGCGACCCTCGGCCGGTATCTGCCGGCAGATATCCAGCAGGCCGGTGGTGTGATGGAAGTCGAGGAAGGGCTCACCGTCGAAAGCCTGATGCAGCAATTAAACGTACCCGGCGACCTGGTCAAGCTGGTCTTTATCAACGGTCTGCATGCCGGCAAAGACAGTGTGCTTCAAGACGGCAGTCGCCTGGGTGTGTTTCCCCCGGTCGGAGGCGGATAGCGCCCATCCGGTCACCCTGTTGTACTGAAATTGTTTGCGGCGGTCAGCGCATGAAGCCGTTCCAGCAGCCTGTGAACCCGGGACAGGTATTCTGCAAATTGCTAAAGACCAATCACCGCCAAACCGCAAAACCTTCATACCGGTAACAACTCACAGACTAACGGTTTATCTGCAAAAAGACGAATTCAGCGGCCGAAAGTTTTTCCGGTAAAGAGGCCAGCGGCGTGTCATTTCCATCCAACGTGACCTTCTGGCAGGCCCCCTGCAACGCTTCCGCTCCGTCATGCAACAAATCCCCGAGTTCGGATGGCGCCAGCCATATACCGTATTCGAGTAAAAGCGGTCCGACCTCCCGCACGGTCAGATTGAACAACTTGACGGTCACGAATCCGTCGCCGGTTCCCGTTGCGGCGCATTCACCGCTATGGGTGATTTCTCGCCGCATGGCGGCATAATAACCGTCTTTTCGCAATATGGCCCCTATCAGTCCCGGCATGGCAGCGGACAGGGCAACCGAATCGTTGGAGACCACCACGGCGGTATCCAAATCGTCGACCGGCTTGCCGTTGAGAAAAACGGTTTGAACCCGATCGTCCACATATGCCGGGGGCAAGCCGATCTGTTCACACAGCAGTTCTTTGAGTCCACATGGCAGACAGGCGCCGCAGCGAACCCCTTTTGTTAATACCTGCGAGAAAAAACGCGCTATTTGCGTCGCCTCGAATTGCATTTGAATGTTATTTTCAGTTTTGACTGAATTCATACGATCAACCAGCAGAGAGGGGGAACAGGTTATCAGTTCGCCCCTCTCTGTTTTGGGTGGTTATTTAGTTTTTTGCCGTCCCGCGAGCCGGACGGCTCCCAATAAAATTGCGCAGCAATTTTATTACCAGTTGAAAACTTCGTCCAGTTCTTTGTCCGTGACTTTAAATGTAATGTTGTGCGGCGGCAGTTCTTCCTCTGTAAAGAACGCCGGCAGCCGGTCCTGCTTGGATGTAAATCCGGCCCGTTGATTGAAATCCCGCTCTGCCGACAGGATATTTTTACCCAGCGCGGTCACATCGTCAGCCGCAAGTTCCAGGCCGTAGAAGGCATTGATCATATCGATCAGGGCCTGAAAAGTTTCGGGCTGGTCCAGGACGGCAAAGGCGATGAACAGGCACATACCGGTGGCATCTATGGCCGCCGTGGCGATCTGAAGATTGCGCGACAGTTCGATCTGGCCTTCGGGTGACAGCGGATCAACCGTGCCGCCGACACCCAGGATGTTGGTGGCCACGGCATAGCCGGCCGTGTGGTCGGCACCCATGGTGCTGGTGGCATAGGTGACGCCGATACCCTGGATGCCGCGCGGGTCGTAAGCCGGCATGGCCTGGCCTTTGACGGTGGGAATCCGTTCGACGCCGAATACCCTTCCGGTCACTTCGGCCCCACTGCCCAGTACGCGGCCCAGGGGCGTTCCCTGGCCGATTTCTTTGACCAGGTTGATAGCCGCCTGCGCATCACCGAATTCGGCCAGCCCGGCTTCCATGGCCACAGCGATGGTGGCGCCGGTTTCGATGGTGTCCAGACCGAAATCGTCATCCAGGCGGTCCAGCCGGGCAATGGCATCCAGATCATCGATACCGCAATTGCCGCCGTGGGCCCAGACGGTTTCATACTCGGGCTGTTTGGTGAGGTAATGGCCGTCTTTGTCGTAATAGGTCCCCGAGCAGCGGATGATACATCCCCGGTGGCAGCCATGGGTGGCAGACCCTTTGCCGCCCCGGGCCTCTTCGGTTTCGGCCTGGGTTTCGCCGCTGATCTTGGAGCAGTTATCAAAATTGCCCCACATGAAGTTTTTGGTCGGATATCCGCCGGCTTCGTTGATGACGTTTGTCAGCACGTTGGTCCCGTAGGCGGGCAGACCCTCACCGGTGACCGCGTGTTTGCGCAGGCCGGCAACCCAGGTTTTGTTGGCCTCTTTAAATTTTTCAGGATCCTTGGGCGGTCGCATTTTACAACCCGTGTCATCCAGGACGAATACCTTGACGCCCTTGGCACCCATCACCGCACCGACGCCGCCGCGGCCGGCATGGCGGGTGGGGCGCTTTTCCATATCGGTGACCGCCACCGAGGCGGCGCCCAGTTTCATCTCTCCGGCCGGGCCGATGGAAATGCAGTTGATCTTATCGCCGTACTGCGCTTTCATCTTATCGACAGTGTCGTAGTTGCCGAGCATGCACAGGCTGTTGTCGGCCTCGATCTTTACGCCGTCTTTGTTGATCAATACTTTGTACAGGTTACTGTCTTTGGGTTTGCCCTCCAGAACGATGGCGGCATAGCCGAGTCGGGCCAGTACCTGGGATGCCTGTCCGCCGGCATTGGACTCTTTGATGCCGCCGGTCAGCGGGCTTTTGCATCCCACCGAAATTCTTCCGGACATAGCGGCGGTGGTCCCGCTCAGCAGACCGGGGGCAATGACCAGTTTGTTGTCGGCGCCAAGTGGGTGGCACAGGGGCGGCACCTCTTTGGAAACAATGGCCGAGGTCAGACCGCGTCCACCCATTCCGGCGTAGTCACCCACCGGCTCAGTTTTTGTCTGTGGTCCGCCATCAGCACCCATGTCAATGCGCAAGATAGTGTCCATTTGATACCTCCGTCATGGTCTAAGTGTTGATTTGCCAAATCTGCAGACGTGCTTGCTTGGTGATGGTTCAACAGCGTGGATTTTTACACATGTGTAATTATGCGTTTTGATGGGTTATGTCAAGTAAAACCCAAACCAACATGTTAAAGCAGATCGTTTCCTGATGGAAACGATCTGCTTTTAAATAGAACGCGGGGCAGTAAACCTGCCCCGCTGTATTCACAGACATAAACGTTGAAAGCAATTGATCGGTCGCTGAGTCTATTTCTGAGCATTCGTGAAAATTCGTGTTAATTTGTGGCTATCAATTTTCCTCTGGTGAGATCAGAATCAATCAGCCGTTTATGCGTTCGAATTCACGCATAAACTCGACCAGGGCCGCGACGGCCCCGGGTGACATTGCATTGTAGATAGATGCGCGGCATCCGCCCACCGACCGGTGGCCTTTGAGACCGCCCAGGTCGTTCTCGAGGGCCTCGCTCACAAAGCGCTGTTCAAGGCGCTCGTCTTTGATGCGGAAGGTGATGTTCATCATCGAGCGACTGTCAGGTTCGGCCGTGGCACGGTAAAAATCGGTGCTGTCCAGATAGTGGTACAATGTGTCGGCCTTTTGCCGGTTGATGACCTCCATTTTTTCGAGACCGCCGATTTTTTCCTCCAGCCATTTTAAAACCAGCTGTACGGTGTAGATGGCAAAACAGGGCGGTGTGTTGTACATGGAGTTTTTGGCCGCATAGGTCGTATACTTGAGCATGGACGGCAGGTTTTCAGGTATCCGTTCCAGCATATCATTGCGGATAATAGCCATGCAGACACCTGCCGGACCGATATTTTTCTGGGCCCCGGCATAAATGAGGCCAAACGGCTCAACATCGAAGGTTCGGCTCATGATATCAGAAGACATGTCGGCAATCAGCGGAACAGTGCCGGTATCCGGAAACCGGTTCCATTGGGTTCCCTTGATGGTGTTGTTGGAAGTAATGTGAACGTAGGCAGCCGCCGGGTTAAAGGGAATGTTATGGGGTATGCAGGTATAGTTTTTTCCCTCCGAGGAGGCCACCACATCGACGGTTTTGCCTAAAATTCGGGCTTCCTTGATCGCCTTTGTGGACCAGGTACCGGTGTCGACATAGTCGGCCGAGCGGTCGGGTGGCAGGAAATTCAGGGGAACCATGCAAAACTGCATGCTGGCACCGCCCTGCAGAAAGAGTACCTGGAAGTTGTCTCCCAGGTTCATCAATCGACGGGTTCTTTCAATGGTATCATTGATAATGTCATCAAACCACCTGGAACGGTGGCTTATTTCGACGACCGACATGCCGCAGCCCTTGTAGTTGGTAAATTCTGCCTGAATTTCTTCCAGAACTTCCAGCGGCAGCGCCGCCGGTCCGGGATTAAAGTTATAGATCCGCTGGTCGGTCATGGTTCCCTCCACATGGACTGTTGATTAATGATTCGATGGCCGCCGGTCCTGATGGCTCCGGCAGGGCCGTTGCGATCGATAAACCGGTGGCATTATTTGCACAAAACAGCAGCAGATTGTCAACCGCAATCTGGCGGGGGATGCATGTTCAACCTTCGGACATCTTTTGTCCATTCCCAGCCCATTCCGGATTGGTATTGATCGTCATGTTGACAAAAATAAGTACAGTGGATAATGAACACCTTATCTGTGGCTAAAGGTTTCTTCTACGGCGTGATTTTAACCCATAAAGGTGAATATGAAAATTTACACACATCCTTCCCGTGCGGCCGAGAAAAAGATCAATGTGATTGCAAATCGCGGGCTGGATTTTAGTAAAAAAGATCTGAACCGCGTCGCCCGGATACTGGATGACGTGCGCAAAAACGGTAACGCCGCTTTGCTCCGATACGCGCAACAATTTGATGCCCCGGACATGACCATCGAACAGCTGGAAGTCACGCCCGCTGAATTCAAGGCGGCCGCCGGTCAGGTGGACCGCAAGTTCAAAAAGGCATTAAATCGAGCCGTCTCTCAGATACAGGCTTTTCATCGGCTTCAGGTGCCCAGATCCTGGACAAGTACCGAGCGTTCCGGTACATTTCTGGGCCAGTTGGTCCGTCCCGTGGAAGCGGCCGGTGTATATGTGCCGGGGGGCAAAGGCGGGGATACCCCGCTGGTATCGACCGTTTTGATGGGCATCATTCCGGCTAAGATTGCCGGTGTGCGGCGCATTGTCATGGTGACCCCGCCGACCGTAAAAGGGACGATCAATCCGCACTTGCTCGTCGCAGCCAAAACGGTGGGCGTCGACGCGGTTTACAAAGTCGGCAGTGCCTGGGCTATCGGTGCCCTTGCACATGGGACCGAAACCGTCTCCAGAGTCGATGTGATCGTCGGGCCGGGCAATATGTATGTGACCCTGGCTAAAAAGATTGTCGCCGGTACCGTGGGTATCGACATGATTGCAGGGCCCAGCGAGGTTCTCATCATTTCCGATGGCTCGACCAATCCTGAATACACCGCCGCCGATCTGCTGGCTCAGGCTGAGCACGATCCGATGGCGTCGGCCTTATTGATCACCCCTTCAAAAAAAACAGCCGAACAAGTAGTGGCTGCCGTCAAACAACAGCTTGAAGGGTTGAGTCGGCGTGAAATTGCCCGGTCTTCCATCAACCGCTATGGTGCCGTTTTTGTTGTGCCTGACCTGGATGTCGCGGCAGATCTGGCCAATCGCATCGCGCCCGAACACCTGGAATTGCAAATAAAAGACCCATTCGACCATGTTGCCAGGTTTCAAAACGCCGGTGCGATTTTCCTGGGGCCGTACACACCGGAGCCGGTCGGGGACTATATTGCCGGTCCCAATCACGTTCTGCCGACGGCCGGGACAGCCCGCTATGCTTCGGCTCTGTCGGTGGAGCACTTCATCAAAAAAACAAGCCTGCTCCACTATTCGCAACAGGCATTTAAACGCGAAGCCGACGATGTAATTTGCCTGGCAGAAATTGAAGGGCTGACAGCGCACGCCCAGGCGATGCGCCTGCGAAAGAACGACCGGGAACGCTTATCGGCGACAAAGGGCTGGGTATTGCATAATTGAATTAACTTAGTAAGAAAACTAATCCTGTGAATGACGGTACTGATCCACATGGCGACGGTAAACCGCGCTGCGCCTGGGCCGGCGAAGATCCACTTTACGTGGCCTACCATGATGCTGAATGGGGTCTGCCTCAGCATGATGACCGGTATCTGTTTGAGTTCTTGATTCTGGAAGGTGTTCAGGCGGGCCTCAGCTGGCTGCTGATCCTTAAAAAACGGAATCATTATCGGCGTGTATTCGACCGTTTCGATCCCGAGAAAGTCGCTGCATACGACCGGGGCAAGGTTGAAGCGCTGATCGATGATGCCGGAATTATCCGCAATCGTCTGAAGATCGAAGCCGCCATTGTCAATGCCAATGCTTTTCTATCGATTCGGAAAGAATACCATAGTTTCGACGCATATATCTGGGATTTTGTCGGCGGGCAGGCCATTAAAAACGCCTGGGGCCATGTCGGCCAGATCCCTGCGCAGACCGACATTTCGCGGCGTATGAGCAAAGACCTGAAAAAGCGCGGTTTCAAATTCGTCGGACCGACGATCTGTTATGCTTTTATGCAGGCCGTCGGTCTTGTTAACGATCATACCATCGATTGTTTCCGCTACGATGAAGTTTAGAAACAGCGGAATAATGATAATGAAAAATTCACTCTGCGCTCTCTGCGCCTTTGCGGTGAAACTTTTGACAAGTGGACAGCAGATACTAAGATATGTCCCCTGATCAAATACGAGAGATCATAATCTACCTACCATGAGGAGTTGCTGATGGCCACTTGCAAGTACTGCGGTCGCATTCACAAAGTCGGATTCGTGTCCACACGCCTGGCAGGAACAGATGGTGTTTCCCTTGAAACCGAAAAATGGGCCGAGGTATTCGAGCAAGAAGGCTGCAACTGCTTTTATTTTGCCGGAGAACTCGACAGTCCTCCCGAAAAATCCTATCTGGTTGAGCTGGCCCATTTCATGCACCCTGATATTCGAGCCGTTTATTTAAACTGCTTCGGCGTCCGGGTTCGCTCCCGGGAAGTCACCGATCAGATTCAGGAATATGCCGCCCAATTAAAAGATGACCTGTATCGATTTGTCGAAAAGTACGAAATCGAATTGCTGGTCCCTCAAAATGCCCTGACCATCCCCTTGAACCTCCCCCTTGGTATTGCCCTGACCCAGCTTATTGCTGAAAGCGGCATGCCGACCATTGCCCACCATCATGACTTTTTCTGGGAACGTCAGCATTTTATGGTAAATGCGGTTTGGGATTACCTGAACATGGCCTTTCCGCCGCACCTGCCCTCGATCGAACATGTGGTCATCAATTCATCCGGGGACAATCAGCTGAGCCTGCGGACCGGCATTTCGCCCACCGTCATACCCAATGTCATGGATTTTGAAAATCCACCACCGGCCCCCGACCGATATACCCGGGACGTTCGTGAGGCCCTTGGCATCGAAGCTGATGAGCTGCTCGTACTCCAGCCCACCCGCGTCGTTAAGCGCAAAGGCATCGAACATGCCATCGAACTGGTTCACCGCCTGGGTCTGAAAGCCAAGTTGGTCATATCCCATGCCTCCGGTGACGAAGGGTATGATTATGAGCGACGCGTAAGGGAATATTCCAAACTGATGAAGGTGGAAACGGTCTTTGTTTCGAACATTATCAACGAAGAACGGGGAACAACTGCCAATGGTCGCAAGATTTACACCCTTTCGGATATCTATCCCCACGCTGACCTGGTAACCTATCCGTCCAATTTTGAAGGATTCGGCAATGCATTTTTGGAAGCCATTTATTTCCGTAAACCGATCGTCGTCAACACCTATTCCATCTACATCATGGATATTCAACCCAAAGGGTTCGATGTCATTGAAATTGACGGCTATGTCACCGAGGCGGCAGTTATCAAGACCCGCAAGATACTTGAAAATCCGGAAATAAGAAAAACAATGGTGGAAACAAACTATGAGATTGCCAGGCGCTGTTTTTCTTACGCCGTGCTGCGCCAGAAATTGCGTCCGCTGATATTCGACAGCATTGCGTGCAATCCGGGCACCATAACCGTTTAGTGTTCATCCATGTTTGGATGAACACTGAACGGTTGGTATCGTGATATGGGTTTCAACCACCACCAATGGTCCGCCGCCACCCGCCAAATGAATAAATCCTCACCCATGTATTAAATCTTGTTTTAACCCTCAAATAACTGCGGGCATTTGATCTATTTACGAATAAACTTAATAATTTAATATTATTATAACCCTATGTCGTATTAATCGATATGTGTTTTATGCTTGACAATCGTCGATCAGCCCGATATAAATGAATGAGTGTTCATTCATAAACTACGCTGCTCTTAAGGAGGTTGGTTATCAGCGGCAAAGAAAAAAATAATAAATACCATCGAATCCTTGAAGCGGCCATCAAAGTGTTCGCCAGGCAGGGCTTTTACCAGTCCACCATTTCGCAGATCGCCAAAGAGGCGGGTGTCGCCGATGGTACGATTTACCTTTACTTCAAGAACAAAGACGACATCCTGGTTCAGTTTTTCAGCTATAAAACAAAACTGGTTTTCGAACTCTTTCGAGACGATGTCAAACAGGCAGACCGTGCGGTAGATAAACTGCACAAATTGATACACAGACATCTCGAAGAATTCCAGCGTCACCCCGACATGGCTGTGGTCTATCAGACCGAAACCCATCAGATCAGTCGGCAGGCCGAAGCCCAGATTCGGGAAATGTCCAAAATGTATCTGGATATCGTTTCGGAAATTGTCGAATACGGGCAGCAGGAAGGCAGCATCCGCAAGGATCTCTATTTAGGACTGGTCAAGCGGTTTATTATCGGTGCCATTGACGAGGTGATCAATACCTGGCTGCATTCGGGCGGAAAGTACGATCTTGTGGCCATGGCTGATCCACTGGTTGACCTGTTTATCCGCGGAATCGGATCGTCGCAACCAGACCGGAACAACTGACCGTTGCCAGGATGAGCGGTTATAGATTAAGTCTTCGGATGAAAGATACGATGCGGTAACACCAAACGCGAGGTGAATTCGAAAATAAGGAGAAATTGGAAATGGCACAATTAATAGCGGATCGTCGTGATGTCGATTTTGTTCTGCATGAACAGTTTAACGCGGAGCAATTCAGCCAGACTGAGAAGTATGCCGATTTCAATCGAAAGACGATCGATCTGATCGTAAAAGAGGCGCGCAATCTGGCCATCAAAGAAATACTGCCCACCCAGGCCATCGGTGATCACGAAGGGGTTCGGTTTAATAACGGTACGGTAACGGTTCCGGAAGAATTCAAGCGGGTTTATGATATGGTCCGTGAAGGCGAATGGGTGGCACTGACCGAAGATGTCGAATGGGGCGGACAGGGTATGCCGCGCAGTGTCGCCCTGGCGGCCAGCGAATACTTTGTGGGTGCCAACCTGGCATTTATGATGTATCCGGGTCTCACGCACGGCGCCGGCAAATTGGTGGAGGCCTTTGGCACCGATTTGCAAAAGAAAATGTTCCTGAAAAATCTGTATTCCGGCCGGTGGACCGGTACGATGCTGCTCACCGAACCCGAGGCCGGCTCGGATGTCGGTGCATTGACCACAACTGCCGTAAAAAATTCGGACGGTACTTATTCGATCAGCGGCAACAAGATTTTCATCTCCGGCGGCGAGCACGATCTGGTTGAAAATATCATTCATCCTGTCCTGGCACGGATCGAAGGGGCTCCGGAAGGTACCAAAGGGATTTCGCTGTTTATCGTTCCCAAGATCTGGGTCAATGAAGACGGCAGCCTGGGTGAGCCCAACGATGTTGCCTGCACCGGTGTCGAAGAAAAAATGGGTATTCACGGCAACGCCACCTGTTCCATGGCCCTGGGAAGTAAAGGCAAATGCCGCGGCCTGCTGCTGGGCGAAGAAAACAAAGGGATGCGGGCCATGTTTCTGATGATGAATGAGGCCCGCCTGCTGGTGGGCCTGCAGGGCTTTTGCTGTGCCAGTTCCGCTTACCTGCACGCCTTAAACTATGCCCGTCAGCGCGTTCAAGGCAAACATCTACTGAAAATGATGGATAAATCCGCGCCACCGGTTGCGATTATCAATCATCCCGATGTCCGCCGCCAGTTAATTACCATGAAAGCGTATGTCGAGGGCATACGCAGTCTGCTGTATTTCCTCGGTGTTTGCGATGACCGGCGTCTGACTGCCGCCAGCGCGGATGAAGCCGCCAAACACCAGGGCCTTATCGATCTGTTGATCCCGATTGCCAAAGGGTATGTAACTGACCGGGCTTTTGAAATATGCAGTCATGGCGTCCAGATCTACGGCGGTTACGGTTACATCAAGGAATACCCCATGGAGCAGTTGCTGCGCGACAGCCGCATTACCATGATATACGAAGGGACCAACGGTATTCAGGCCATGGATCTGCTGGGCCGCAAGCTCGGCCTGAATCAGGGCAAACCGATCATGGATCTACTGGGTGCCATTCAAAAAACGATCGCCGAGGCCAAAGAAAACCAGATGACGGCCGGCCTGGCTGACAAACTTGAATCGGCGGTCAACCGTCTGGGAGAAGTGGCGCTGCATATGGGGCAGACAGCCATGTCGCCCAAGGTTCTGAATGCGTTTGCGTTTGCTCACCCATTCATGGAAGCCTGCGGGGATGTATTGATCGGCTGGATGCTGCTGTGGCGGGCGGTGATCTCCGCACGTGCCCTGGAGCAAAAACCGAAGAAAAAGGACATCGCCTTTTACAACGGCCAGCTGAAAAGTGCCGAGTTCTTCGTCAGCACGATCCTGCCGGTCACCCACGGCAAGATGAAAGCGATCCTGGCGATCAACGGCGCAGCCGTGGAAATCGAAGAGGCTGGTTTTGGCGGATAGGCGTATTGACTGAACCGGCCATTTTTTTCTTCAGGCAAAACACCGTTAAATTTGGCTTAATCAATTTCAGAAACCGCGACCGTATCACTATCAGTGCTGAAAAGGGGGACCACCATATGTTGCGGTTGGCCTTTTTTCTTCATTGTTAAAGATAGATAGCAGCTATCAGTCCTTTTTTTAACTCTATGATTAGTTGGAGATACCCGGAATCGTAACAGCTGTTAGTTGAGTCGTTTGGCCAGCCGAAACGTGCCTCTGGCTGATCATCACGCAATTTATATTTTACGCTCGTTCATTGCCTCACGCATGACAAGATACGCCCGCCGGTAGTTGAACACGCCACCCATAAAAAACAGCACACTGCCGATCAGGTATTGCCAAGCAAGAAAGGCGTACAGGATTGTGCGGTCGGATTCAGCCTGAATCGTCCAAATGTACGGCACCGAAGCGACAGTGAATAGAACCGATCCGACCACAAACGCTACCGCTGTCAGGTTCATCAACTGAAGCGTCGTGATTGAATCGGCCGCGACGATTTGAAGGATATTGATGCAGGCGGCGACAACAAACAACAAGCTGCCAAAAACAAAGCACCAGGCGCCGGCTTTGAACCACCCGACAGCGGAGAGGAAAAAAATGCTGCCCACGAGAAACAAGATTGTGCCCGCCACATAACTTGCGGATGCGGTATATTCGAGGAGCTGGTCCCGGTCGTGATGTCGACTCACCCCCCAATGGCGGAAAACTTCAGCCAGATCATGCCCGGTGACGATAAGATAGATTATCGAACCGGCAAAAAAGGTCCACGCCCCGATGTCCGCTTCGGCTTCAAGCCTGGGGAAGAAAAAGATACTGCCGGCGATAAATGACAATCCGCCTATAATATAGAGAATGGCATTTATGGTTTCCCACCGAAACTGGGCGCGCAAATCTCCCCGATCTTTTGTCAGGTTGTGCAATCTGTGCCGGTTGACGAACATGTGAGGCATGATTTCTGTTCCGTGTTTTTTTTAAAAACGTATCGGATTCATCGGTATGGTTCCGGGTATTAGGACCAGATGTCTTTCAAAGCCTGTTAAAATCCAACGTTCTCGTTGAGGTTGAGGCTGTTTGTAGACCGATTTCGCAATGAAATTAATCCGTAGGCATAGGGTCATTCTGTTATGGAAATTTATCTTGATCAGCCGTAGACTTTTTTCTCATTTCTGATTACAGAATTCAGGTAAAATGAAGATATCCTACCAAGTATTTACCTATCACGTTAATCAAGCAATTACAGATTACTTGCCACTATCTGGAATGAAGGCTATTCTGAGGCATACCTATATATTGCGTTTAGATGATCATACCGTGTCTCGTCTGAGAATCCGCTGCAGCGCGACACGTCCTATCTGCAACCCGAACCCTGTAAGGCCCAGGGGTGTGACCGCTTTTGATCTGAGTCATCATATAGGCAGGTTGAGAGTGGTTGTCGCGTACAACCTGAATTTTGCACGCAAATCAGCGCTATGAACACTTTGCAGTAATTTTCTATTTTTACTGCAGTATTTTAAGGTCAATCTAACGGATAATTTTTTCTTTTATAATTACTTCTTTTT
>Ga0126335_1000117_pt1 | contig 36749 bp, 40 predicted proteins | sample OlaspJWI45metaG_FD_108409 | JGI IMG/M metagenome (GOLD analysis project Ga0126335, IMG submission 108409) | Marine gutless worms symbiont microbial communities from Oahu, Hawaii - Olavius sp. 1 OAHU.JWI-45 metaG | ecosystem: Host-associated > Annelida > Digestive system > Unclassified | place... | reverse complement strand
TTCTGGATTGCTTCGTCGTAAAAAGCACTCCTCGCAATGACAAGGGTAATAAGAATGATTAATGTTTTGTACTTCGCCAGCCTCAAAGAGGCATTAGGAGAATCCTCTGAAGAAATCAGTCTGGATGCTGGCATCACTGATGTTAAAAGTCTGCGTGACTTGATATGTCAACGTGGTGAGCCCTGGCAAAGCACGTTAGGGGAACAACAGCGTATAATGGCCTCGGTAAATCAGGAGCTTGCAAAACCAGATGCAAAAATATCCGATGGGGATGAAGTGGCTTTTTTCCCGCCAGTCACTGGTGGTTGAGAACGCCTCAGCTGGCACGATACTGTGTTAAAAACGCCCTCAAAATACTCATGTACTGCATGTGCACTCCGTTTTTTCGACCCTTTTTACCTTGTCTCGCTATCACCTGAGACTTTCTCAATAAAATGCCATTAGTTCGCGCACAAACTGAAGACTTCAATACCAATGCCATCGTTAGTGATCTGACTAAAGATCGAAAGGATATCGGTGCTATCGTTACCTTCACGGGCCTGGTGCGCGACCTACCGGATCAATCACTACAGTCCATGACGCTGGAACACTATCCTGCCATGACAGAAAAGGCGCTCACAAAGATTGTTGATACGGCAATGCAACGTTGGGACATTAATGATGTCGCCGTCATTCACCGGGTAGGAGAGTTAAAGCCCGCGGATCAAATCGTGCTAGTAGTTACTCTGTCTGCTCATCGTGGTGATGCCTTTAGCGCCGCCGAGTACATTATGGATTTCCTCAAATCACGCGCACCGTTCTGGAAGAAAGAAACAACTAGTGATGGTGAGCATTGGGTAGAAGCTAAGGCAAGTGATGATGATGCCCTGGACCGCTGGGAATAATTGAGGCACTTAGCGATGTCCTGCCCCGATAATTTATTAACTGTCGTGATACTGGCCGGTGGCAGAGGTAGCCGCCTGGGTGATCAGGATAAAGGTTTACTTGAGTGGCAGGGTAAACGATTTATTGAGCATATATTAAATAATGTGAAGCAGGTGACGAATAACATTGTTATTAACGCCAACCGCAATGTTGAGACTTACCAGGAATACGGCCATCCTGTTATCAGTGATGATATTGAGGACTACGCGGGACCATTGGCTGGCATGTTGTCCGCGTTAAGGTCTGTTAAAACACCATATATCATTACGCTGCCCTGTGATGCACCATTGACGACAGTAGCACTAATTGAACAGTTCTGTGATACGCACGAGAAAGAACAACAGAAGCTTTACGTTGCAAGCACTGATGATGGCTTGCAACCGGTTTATGCCATGATCCATACATTATTAGCCGATAACCTTGCGCAGTACCTTGCAGATGGTCATCGTAAAACACAAAGCTGGTTTAAGGAGAATGACGCCTTATCTATACACTTTGATCAACAGGTAACTTCATTTCTTAATATCAATACAGAAGCTGAGTACCAATCTTTTGCTGACTAATGCTCATAAACCCATCGTCGGGTTAGCTGCCTATAGCGGGGTTGGTAAGACGACCTTGCTGAAAAAGCTTATTCCTCTGTTAATAGACAGCGGTATTCGATTGGCGCTAGTCAAGCATGCGCATCATGATTTTGATATCGATAAGCCTGGTAAGGATAGTTACGAGCTTCGCAAGGCGGGCGCTTACCAACTTCTCATTACTTCTGCAAAGCGCCGTGCGTTAATGATAGACAATACAGTTGAACAGGATCCAGTGCTGGATGATGAGTTGGCCTATCTACAGCAGGATGATGTTGACCTGATTCTGGTCGAAGGGTTTCGACATGAAGCTTTTCCCAAGCTAGAGCTATTTCGTTCTGCTGCAGGGAAAGATCCATTATATGTCGAGGATAAAAATATCATCGCTATCGCAACAGACGGTGAATTGCCGTTACAGACGGAATTACCTGTACTGGACATCAACCAACCAGAGTCGATTGTAGAATTTATTCGCTCTGAATTTCTTCCTGAGAATCCCCTTTAAACCAGCCGCCAAAGATCCCGCCACTTTTCTCGTCAGATGCTTCTTCATTAATGGGAGCAGTATCTTCTGTGACATTCTTTGTATTTGAATTGGCTGGACGCTTTAAACGTTCCAGGTATATGAGGACAGGCGTATAACCCGCTGGACTGTCTTTCTGTTTGAATTCAATGGGATTGACTACCTGAAGTAAACGCCAGTTTTGTTCGTATAACTCAGAAAGGGTAATGGCTGTATTGTCGGTTATATGGTCACAGCGAAGTTTGCTGATAGAGATCGGGAAAAAGTACACCCTTGGGTTGGTTTTGACCGTGGTATCAAGGATGCAGGTAGTAATCTCGGCAGCGCTGGCGTTTGTCAGCATAAAATAAAAGACTAGCGTGCTAAAAATACGGATTGGTTTCATTATTAGAATCTCCGGTGGCGAGATAGGTGAGTTATGTTATTGCTTTGCTATGTGAGTTAACTTGCTGCGTTGTAAATAGCACGATCGTAAATAATAGTAGTGCACCTGCCTGATGGGCGGCTGCAAGTGAAATCGGTACAACGAGTAACAGCGTTGATATACCCAGCGCAACTTGAATGACCACCATAATCAGTAACAGGTGTAAGCCTGTTTTTAGCCGGTTACTGGTGACTACCCTTGTCGTTAGATACCAGTATATTGGAACAAGAAAAAATACCGATATCGCCAATACTCGATGCTGAAATTGAACTGTTGCAACGTTCTCAAAGATATTCTTCCAGGCTGGTTCCAGTATGCCAATGTTTTCAGGTATCCATTGGCCTGCCATCAGCGGGAAGGTATTGTAGGCAAAACCTGCTTTTAAACCGGCAACAAACCCACCGGACATGGCGGTGATGAATATGAATAGCAACAAGAGCCATGAATACAAGTGGATTTTTCCAGGCAACGTCGGGGTGTCTGAATCAGATTTTGTGAATAATAAGTCCATCGCAACCCAGAACAGATAAGCGTAAACCACAAATGCTAGTCCCAGATGAGCAGTTAAACGATATTGGCTGACATGTGGATCATTTACCAAACCGCTCTTTACCATGTACCAGCCCATCAGGCCCTGTAAGCCGCCAAGCAGAAACATGGCGATGAGCTTGGGTAACAGGCTTTTGCTGACTTTTTTGGTGACGATAAAGTAGACCATCGGGATAAAAAACATCAGGCCGATGAGTCTACCCAGAATGCGGTGTGCATACTCGAACCAGAAGATGGACTTAAAACCATCCAGATCCATATGCATGTTCTTTTTCTGATATTCAGGAAACTGCTTATAGAGTGCAAAGGTTTCCTGCCACTCGGCTTCACCCATCGGTGGCAGCACACCCATGATTGGGGCCCATTGCACCATGGATAAACCGGAGCCAGTCAGCCGGGTCACGCCACCCAGAACAACCATGCCAAATATGGTTGCGCAGCAAATCAATAGCCAGATAGCAATGGATCTTTCATCCCTGGGTGTCATGGTAACGCTTCCTGCGAGTTCTTTTCGCTTTACTAGACGGCGGGCGGATACTATCAGAATTAGGCCATGTTGCGAAAAATGAACTTTTTGTTGACTAAATCAAACAGTTCTATGACAATAAAATATAATAAATACAAATAGATAGAAAAGTTACTTAAAGTAATACATTTGAGATGGGCCCGGATGTGTTGTTTCATTCGTTCATGCTTGATGAGAAGGCATGTTGAAAGCCCATTTCAAAGAGATAGCCAGGCGACAAAAACCATCGCCCGGAATATGTTTCTCATGGTAAGGAGTAGGAAAATGGAGTTGAGGCAAGCAAATTTGACGGCTAATACGTACCATCACTGGTATCAGCAGCCTTTAGCTCTGGCGATACTCGCATTTGCGGGGCTAGTTACATTGATCAGTTATATCTCTTTCCAGGGAGCTTACACACCCGAAGCCGGGCTTTCGTTAACTTCGGAAATACCATTCAAAGTTATCGAGCTTTTAGGTATCTCAATCATCACCGGGTTTGTACTGATTTTTCTCCTCTATCAGGCTCATCGTAAACACGAAAAGAGGCTCGCCTGGCAGGCAACGCATGATGCATTGACTGGACTGTTAAATCGAGATCGAATTGAGACGATCGTGGCTGAGGTCTCATCCTCCAAAAGTATCGATCAAGCATGTGCACTATTTTATATTGATCTGGACCACTTCAAGCTGATCAACGATACGATAGGTCACAATGCCGGAGATGAGTTACTAAGACAAATTGCAGGTTTGCTAACGAAACACCTGAATGCTAACCAGACTTTATCGCGTCTGGGTGGTGATGAATTTTCATTCCTGGTGACAGATATTGATAGTCATACGGCAAAAATTCTGGCAAATGAGTTATTGGATGGTTTCACTAATTTCCGTTTCAGCTGGAGTAACCAGTCATATGAGGTTTCTGCTTCAATTGGCGTAGTTATGTTTAAAGGTCAGCAGATGAGCAAAACTGAGCTGTTTTCTGCAGCAGATCTTGCGTGTCAGATGGCCAAGGACACTGGTCGAAATGGTTTTCATCTGTATCAGTCTTCTGATAATGAAACTATAACCAGATTAAATGTAATGCACTGGGCTACAAAGCTGCATGTAGCGATGTTTGAGAACAACCTGCAAATATTTCATCAACCTATTATGACAACGAATAATCAGTTTGGTGTTGGACGTACCGAGGTTTTATTAAGATATCTGGAGGATGGTAAGAATCCAGTGAGTGCTATCAGAATGATTGAAGCAGCAGAGAAGTATGGCTTGACCAACTCTCTGGATGAATATGTATTTAACAAGGTGCTGGCTTACATGAAGGAACATTCATCGGATGACATGATATACAACATCAATATATCCGGGCGAAGCCTCGAATCACCGCATATGCTAGGTCGTTTTGTTACGATGATTAATAGATATGGTATTGAGCCTGGGAAAATATGTTTTGAAATAACTGAGACTATGGCGATCACACGCTATTCGAATGCCCGGCAATTTATCCATATATTGCAGGAGATGGGCTGCAAGTTTGCGCTGGATGACTTTGGTACTGGTGCCTCCTCATTTGGTTACCTTGATAAATTACCTGTCAATATGATCAAGATTGATGGCAGTTTTATCAAAACACTTCACGTAGATGATTCTAGTCGCGCGATCTGCCTTGCCATTCGGGAAGTCGCAAAAGCCTTTGATATCAAGGTTGTTGCTGAAGGGGTAGAGAACGATACAATCCGGCACGAGGTTGAGCGACTCGGAATTGACTATGTCCAGGGCTTTGGAATTGTTATGCCATCACCACTTGAGAGGATGGCTGCCTAAGCAGCAGGCTTATACGCCAGATTGCCGGGGCACAACCAGGCATCATAAAGCAGACACATTTAGAATTAGGCTATAATACGTAAAACTATCCCAAAGAGGACTTTTAAATTACAGGATAATAATGTCCGTATATTGGTAAAACGGGTATCCATAATATCGACTTAAACGGAAGTTAGAAGGAATTATAAAAATCGACACACATAATAAGATCAATTCATGCCCTATTATGAATGATGTAAAAGGAGAATATAGATGAGTAAGACATTCACAAATATAAAAATTACAGGTGTAAATGAGAGCGAATCACATAAGCCCAGGCTCAGCGAGGGTCTGTATAACATCATTTTAAATTTATCCGCCTCGGTACCATACGAATGAGAAGACTACTTTAATAACACATGGAATCAGCATGTTTACATGATGAAATGTCGTGCTTTTGTTGCCGGAGACAAACTCACGGTTTATACCATTCCTGATGATTTAGAAAGAATTCATATCTCAGAACTAAAAAAGGTAATTGACAAAACAAATAAACAGTACAAAAAGTATCTCTCTTCAGTAAAACTTCAAGCAGAGTCTAAAAAGAAGGCGAGTGAAGCGGAAAAAGCGGCATTTAAAAGATTAAATAAAAACCTTAAATTCTAACAATAGGGGACGGTCTGAAGCGAGCTGGATAAAACTTACTAGTGGGCCTGCGCGCAGAGAGCAATTGTTACATGTAGGCCAAGGTTTCAGGGCTAATCCAGTAGCCTAATGATTTAAGGCTTAGTAGGTTGTTACTGACAATATCATTGCGACGGTAATCGCAAGACTACCTGACAACAGAATAATTTTAGGGTTGGGGTCAGTTCGATAAACTACAGTCACAGCAACAATTACCAGGCTGATGTAAATGGCCTGCGTCAACAAAGTTGAATCGATCAGATAGAGTGACAGGACGATCGCAAGACAGCTAAGAATAAAAAGTGCACGTGAAACTATGTGAGTTATTTTAATACCATGACGCACAGCAAATGATAGTTTGCCTGCCTGTCGATCTGTTTCAATTTGTGGTGGTTGGTGTGATAACAGCAAGCTAACCGATAATGCGGCAAACGATATGGATCCAAGTATATAAGTAACATCAAATGAATGGCCGGATACCAGCCATAAACCACCCAAATACACCAGGTCCGTAACAGATACCGGTTACCCATTCCCCAGTCCAGTTATAGGAAAGAGGACGACTCCCGGCATTATATAGATAGCCCAGTAATACCAGCGGGGCAGCGATAGCCAGTATCCAGTATTGGTCGGACAGGTGTAAGACATAAAGACCTAATAAACCGCCAGTCAGAAAACTGACGAGTCCATGAATGGCGACCACCTGCATGTTCTGCTGGTGAAAGCGCACCCATGAGTCCATTTTTTCTGTGTCTGCACCGAGTTGCCAGTCACTCAGGTCGTTAAAAACATTGATGGCGTGTTGCAGAAAGATAACGGCCAGCGTGGCCAGAGCCAGGCCACTTGGCCAGTATGGCTGTTTGCCAGCCAGCAGGACAACGGCAAGGCCTGGAAGGAGGGAGATCAGGTAGATGGCAGGATTAAGTGCCTGCCATCTATCAGGGCCGGTTAACACGATGCAAATGCCCAGCGTTGCTTCTCAAATCAGGCCAAACAAGGCGCACCGAGCGCAGTTTGGTTACTCCAAATAAGTAAGGTGCAACACAGTATGGTCTGATTTGAGAAGCAACCCGTAGGGACGGGACCATTTTCCCACAGAGCTGCGTTGCACTTCGCTTATGTACCATAGTACATTTTGCTCAGTGCGCCTTGCTCTGTGAAAAAATGTCCTCCGTCGATGGGTATTTGCATCGTATTAGCCGGCCCTAACCTTTGTTAATTCCAATACGATCAGGCGGCTGCCATTTCTCCAGACCGGAAATCTTTTAGTGCAGCCTGAAACCAGCCCTTGTGTTGTGCTTCTGAATCGACAACACGCTGGTAAACATCGGCCTCTGCCTGGTTCCCCTTTTTAATAGCTTCGTCGCGAAATCGGGGATATATATCCTCTGCTTCGCGTGCTTCAACCGTGATGGCAACCTGCAGGGCTTTTTCAATGACACCATCCGGGTTCATCTTGATCAGTTCATCACAGTTTTTCTGTATTGTCTGTAATGCATCGATTGCGCGCTGGGTATCTTCGCCTCTCTCTGGTGTGCCGATATCATCGTATAGTTCACGTAACCAGACGGCGTGTAGCTTTTCCTCACCGGCGACTTTTCTGAAAAGTGTGGCCAGTTTTGGGTAACCGGCAGTTTCCGCCCAGCGGGCGAACTCCGGGTACATGACCTGGTTTTCATATTCTTCAACATCGACAAATGACTCGGCTGTTTTAGCGCTGTCGTCAGACAGGCTGGCGGCTGCGAAACAGTTTAAAATCATATCTTCGGTGATATCTACCTGCTGTGAACTTTCAGTCATTCTTACTCTCCATGATGTGGGTTATTATTTTGGTGCATCCTGATCTTAACGAACGGATTATCATTGCTGCATTAATGCAAATCAAGAACTTCAAAATAGTTGCCTGAATTATTGCTGATAGCCTGAGACTTTACTGGCAACCTGATAAAATTCCAGGATAGCTAATTATTCAGCAACAGATTATGAGCATTCTTTATTTAATTATCCCGGTTTCCATCCTGTTGGTGATAGCCATTGTCTGGATATTTCTGTGGGCGGTTAAGTCAGGTCAGTTTGATGATATGGAAGGGCCGGCACATCGTATATTAATGGATGATGATGTGACGCAACCCAAAGCGGCCAAAAGAAAAGAAGAGGAAAAATAGGATTGTGCTGGAAGCCAGTCCTTTTATAACTGCTTCGATTCCCTATCTGACGGCTTTCCTTGCCGGACTTTTTGGTGGTGTCCATTGTATTGGCATGTGCGGTGGTATGACGGGTGCCATGGTTTATGGAATTCCCCAGGAAAAGCGAGAAGGTTCCAGGGTGTGGCCATTTTTACTCGGTTATAACGTTGGTCGGATTACTACCTATACCGTGCTTGGTGTGTTACTTGGTCTGCTTGGCGCGCATGCGGTTGACCTGATCGAGCAATATAACGGCTGGATGTGGATGCGAATCCTTGCAGGCAGTTTGATGGTTATCATGGGCCTGTACCTCGCTGGATGGTGGATGGGATTGGTACAGCTTGAAAAACTCGGCGGGCAACTGGTCTGGAAGCACATACAGCCTTTCACAAAGCGCGTATTTCCGGTTAAATCGCCTGGCAAGGCCTGGGTATTTGGAATGGTCTGGGGCCTGCTACCCTGTGGCTTGATCTATACCATGCTGGTCTGGTCTTTGGCGGCCGGTGGCTGGTGGCAGGGTGGTGCTTTTCTACTCAGCTTTGGCATCGGTACTTTACCGACACTATTAACTGCGGGCTGGATTGCTAATACCGCAGGGCATGTTGCAGTGCAAAAATACTGGCGTCAGATAGCGGGAATGTTAGTCATTTTGTTTGGATTTTGGACAATCGCATCAAGCTTATTAGGACATATTAATGTTGGTTTAGGATGTTTGCCGCCCATTAGCTAAACGTTATATGACAATCTAGCAGTAATTGACATATATCATCTGGTTTACCTTAATACACGTTAATATCTCGCCCAACATGACGGAAGCGGGCATACATTTTGATTTAGACCTGGTTCGCCGCTATGACGTTAGTGGCCCAAGATATACCTCCTATCCAACAGCAGCTTCATTCACCGATGACGTAACTGAAGAGGATTATCGTCGTCACGACAAACAATCCAATGAGTTACTGGTTCCTCGCCCAATATCCCTGTATGTCCATGTTCCATTTTGCGACACACTGTGTTTTTACTGTGGTTGTAACAAGATAGCGACAAAGAACAGGTCACTGGCAGATGGTTACCTTGATTATCTCGAAAAGGAAGCTGATATGGCTTCTGCTTTATTCGATAAGGATCGTGAAGTAACGCAATTACATTGGGGGGGTGGTACGCCTACCTTTTTAACGATAGAACAAACGGATCGTCTGATGTCGATTCTTTCGTCACGCTGGAATTTATCAACATCAGAGGAACGTGATTTTTCAATTGAAATTGATCCTCGGTCAATTGATGTCAAAGGTATCGAACACCTGGCAGAATTAGGATTTAACCGGTTTAGTCTGGGTGTCCAGGACCTTGATGTAAAGGTTCAGGAAGCAGTGAATCGATTACAACCGGCAGAACTCACAGAATCTGTCATTAAAGCGTGTCGTGACAATGGCGCCAAATCCATTAATGTTGATTTGATCTATGGTTTACCTTTCCAGACAAAAGACAGCTTCAGTAAAACACTGGACAAGGTCATTGAATGGTCACCCGATCGTTTGTCTATTTTCAATTATGCCCATATGCCGGAAATGTTTTCGGCTCAGCAGCGCATCAATGAGTCTGATTTACCGTCAGCCTCTGAAAAGCTGGATATGTTTGCCATGACCGTGGATCGCCTTACAGAGGCGGGTTATGTTTACATTGGACCGGATCACTTTGCCAAGCCTGATGATGAACTGGCTCAAGCATTACAGGATGGTAGTCTTCAACGAAACTTTCAGGGTTACACCACACATAGCGAGACTGATCTGGTTTCACTGGGCGTGAGTGCGATCAGCAGCTTTTATCGTCTGTTCACACAAAATGAAAAAACACTTGAAGGCTACTACAAGCGTATTGATGCAGGTGAGCTACCAGTTGCCAGGGGAGTGTTGCTCGAGATTGATGATTGCATTCGCCGTGAAGCAATTCAGCAGATTATGTGCCGTAATGAACTGGCTTTCGATACGCTAACCAATTGTTTTGAAAGTGACGCTAAGGAATATTTTCAAGAAGAGTTGGAGCAACTAACAGGCATGGAGGAGGATGGCTTGCTGGATATGAAAGACGATAAATTCACGCTAACCCCGAGGGGACGTTTTCTAGCAAGGATTGTTGCAAAGGTGTTTGATAAAGCCAGCCAGAAACTGGAGAAGAAACAGCGGTTTTCTAAAGTTATTTAGGTGCTTTCTTGGAGCATTCTGTGTGCGCGGTTTTGCACATGCCGTCCCAGTCCGCAATCTTGATATTACGGCGATGAACATCCAGTAAACCAGTTTCCTGAAACTTCTTGAACAACCGGCTCAGCGTTTCCACGGCCAGGCCAAGATAATTTGCCAGGTCGTGGCGTGACATACTGAGATTATATTCTGTTGCTGAAAAGCCACGTTCCTGAAAACGTTGACCGGTGGTAACAAGGAAACTGGCCAGCCTTGCATCAGCACTTAATTGACTAAAGTCATCAGCATTTGTTGTTCTCGACTTATTTCTTTACTGACAACCTGCATGAAAGACGTTCGTAGGCTGTGATTATGGACACATAATTTATCGAATTCCTCACCAGGGATTTCACAAACCGTACTGGTCTCTAGTGCAATCGCTGTAGAGTTTGGCGAGATGCCGCCTAATCCATCCAGTCCGACAATTTCACCGGGCAGGTAAAAACCCGTAATTTGTTCGGAGCCTTCTTCATTGATAATTGAGGTTTTGAGGGAACCGGAACTTACCGCAAAGATCGGGGTTACTTCGTCGCCTGCATGAAACAGGATTTCATCGCGTTCAAGTTTTCTCTTTAACTTGACGATGGTGTCCAGGTTATCCAGCTCTTCTACTGATAGCCCATGAGGAATGCACAGTTCTGCAAGACCACAGGCCCCGCACTCGACCTTCTTGCCGGCAGAATGGGCTGGTTTACGTGTTTGTTTGTCGAGCATTGATCCCTGTTTTCTACTACTTACCTGTGCGGCGCATCGTAGCATTTAAACTACCTTGAGTGAAAGTTCGATATGAGTAATTATTTGCGCATGGTAATGCAGAAACAACCACAGAAAAGACTGGCTGAATGGTTCCAGAGTGTTGCGGGGAAGCATTTATTGGAACAGGAAAATACGCTATTAATCAATGGGTTAGATAGTCTTTTTGGGTACCATCTGGTGATGCTGGGGTTGCTGGATTATGAAAGGGGGCTGGCAAGTTCCCCCATCTCACACAAAGTCGTGATGAATGATGAGGATCAATCAGACAGTGTGCTGAATCTGTTAGGTAGTCAATATCATTTGCCGTTGCGAACAGATAGCGTTGATGTGGTGGTCTTGCCGCACTTGCTTGAATACTGTGAGCAACCTCATCAAGTGCTGCGGGAAGTGGAACGTATTACCATGCCTGACGGCTATATAGTTATCATCGGATTTAATCCGGTCAGTTGCTACGGTATATGCAGGGCACTGTTAGGATTTCGACACAAGATGCCCTGGGAAGGCCATTATTATCATCCTGTCAGGCTACGTGACTGGATGCGCTTACTGGGATTCGAGATCGTCAAGATCCGATATGGGGGTTTTGCACCACCAATCCCCCATGAACTAACCCAACAGCGCCTGGCTTTTATGAATAAAGCAACAGATTCTTTCTTTGCACCATTGGGTAGTGTCTATATGATTGTCGCCCGTAATCAGACGGTGACCCCGAATGTGGTTAGAGCGCCCTGGAAGGGTAAACGAGTAAAGCTTGATAATGGCGTGGCGGAACCCACGACACGGATGAGAACCCGATCTAAATGACTAATAATATTGTAGAAATATTCACCGACGGTGCCTGTCGAGGTAACCCCGGACCTGGCGGGTGGGGGGTATTGCTGCGTTACAATGGTAATGAGAAGCAGCTAAAGGGTGCCGAACAAGAAACGACTAACAACCGCATGGAATTAATGGCTGCCATTATTGGCCTGGAAAGCCTGACGCGATCCACCAAAGCCAGGCTGACCACCGACTCGACCTACGTAAAAAACGGTATCAATCAGTGGATTCACAACTGGAAGAAAAATGGCTGGAAAACAGCGGCAAAAAAGCCGGTGAAAAACATGGACCTATGGCAGCGTCTTGACCAGGCTATTGCCGAGCATGATGTTAGCTGGGCATGGGTAAAAGGACACAGTGGGCATCGTGAAAATGAAATTGCCGATCAGCTGGCTAACGAAGCAATCGATGAGATGGTAGCCTGAATGTCATACCAGAGGACGAGATGATGGCGCAGAAATTTGTTTTCACAAGAGATTTTCTGATTGAGTGGAATAGCATGACTTATTTCCGATTGAAGAAAATTTCTTGTGGGAGCAAAGATCAAGTCAGGGCTTGTCATTCTGGTGTTACATTCAGGCTAAGAGCTTAATAATGCGGCAAATCGTACTCGATACTGAAACTACTGGGCTAGAAACCGCGCATGGGCACCGCATCATTGAGATCGGTTGCGTGGAAATGGTGAATCGCCGGCTAACCGGTAATAACTACCATCAATATATCCAGCCTGAACGCGAAATTGATGAGGGTGCGTTACAGGTGCACGGCATCACACAGGAATTCCTGGCCGACAAGCCAAAATTTGCTGATATTAGTGACGATTTATTGACGTACCTGGGGAATGCGGAACTCATCATACATAACGCGCCGTTTGATATCGGGTTCCTTAATTATGAATTACAGATGGTGCAGGGAAAGCAGTTTGATTTGATGAATCACTGTGAAGTACTGGATACACTGGCCCTGGCGCGGCAGAAGCATCCCGGTGTGCGTAATAGCCTGGATGCGCTTTGCAAGCGTTATGAAGTTGATAACTCTAGCCGTGAATTACATGGCGCATTGCTGGACTCCGAGATACTGGCTGATGTCTATCTGGCAATGACAGGTGGTCAGAGTACATTGTCACTTGATGCCAGTGAGGAAGCCGGACGCATTGGCAAGACAACAATCAAAAGAATTGATAGTGATCGTCCGCCATTGCCAGTCATTCAGCCAACGGCAGATGAATTGGCAGAACATCATCTATATCTGGACAAGCTAGAGAAGGATACAGGCTATTGCGTCTGGCGTGGGCATGAAGAAGCCGTGTAATTGAGAGGATATTATATTGTCGTCATCCCCGAGTGAATTTATCGGGGATCCATGGCTAAATAATATAAAAGCTTATAGATTCCCGCTAAGAGCATGCGGGAATGACAAATAACAAATGACAAGAAACATTTAACATAAGGACATCAAATGGCAGATAACGGCGGTTCAATCATCATGGGTAGTGTCTGGATGGTCATACTATCCATCCTGTTATTCTGGCTGCCGGTCCTTGGCCCGTTACTGGCCGGTTTTGTCGGTGGCAAAACAGCCGGTGGAATTGGTGGTGGCATCATGGCAGTGTTCCTGCCCGGGATTATCATGGTCTTGCTGATCGTTTTCCTGGTGCCATTGCTTAACGTTGCCAGCATCCCGGTAATTGGTGCCATGCTGGCCGCCATCTTTTCATTCGGCGTGATCTTTGTCGCCCTGCAGGTCGGCCTGTTATTAATCGGTGCTATTGTTGGTGGTTTGTTTACCTGATCATTTAATTCCTGAGTGTTTATATACTGAGTTATTGTGCAGTCGATTATTCAATCACTGCTTGACCGACCAGAGCTGACGGTAATTACGGCAACCCGGCGTTTATCACGTCGTCTATTACACGAATACAATCAATACCAACTGGCCAGAGGTTTAACTGCCTGGCCAACGCCCGATATTCTTTCCTGGTCTGCCTGGGTACAAAGGCAATGGCAGGCGCTCAGTATCAATGCACCCGAACATCAGGTTGTGCTATCAACGACGCAGTCATTGCAGGTCTGGCAGAAGATAATTGAGGCTGATTCTGATGCACTGATTAATACACAGTCCACTGCCCAGCGGGCGCAGTCGGCGCGACAACAAATCATTGATTACATCCTGGATCTATCTGACGAATCCAACCGACAGTGGTTTGTCTATGATGTTGATGCTTCCCGCTGGCTGGACTGGCATCAACAATACACGCAATCATTGGCAGAAAATAACTGGTTAGATGGCCCGACTGTAACGCAGAAGTTGATTCAACAAATCATAAATAATCAAGAAGTTACAGCTAGTTCCTCATGTTTTGTCGGTTTTGATGCGCTGACGCCATTGCAGCAGCAGCTACAGGCCTGGCTGGTAGAAAAAGGCCTGTGGATTGAACCGCCAACCGAAGATAAACCTGTAGGTAATGTGGCACTGTTGGACACCGATAATCCGAAGCAGGAAATCCAGCAGGCTGCCCATTGGGCAAGGCAGCAATTTGAAAACCACTGGCAGGAAGGAGGTACGCCCATCGGCGTGGTTGTGCCAAAGCTTGAACGCAATCGTGAACAGATTGAAAGAACATTTCGCGAAGTGTTTTATCCTGAAGACGGCCTGATAACGCTCACCGAACAGGCATTGCATACACAGGGTATAAGAGAAAACTCGGTATTTAACATCTCACTCGGTTATTCGCTCAAGCAGGAACCCGTTATCGTCACGGTGTTAAAAATTTTATCGCTGTGTCGTCGAAGCTTTCGTTATGAAGATTTCAGCCATGTATTACGTTCGTCTTTTATAAAGGATGCCAGCGAACAACAGGCAGTACGTTCATCACTGGACAACCGATTAAGACAAAAAGCCGCTGCGGAGATCAGCCTGCATAGCTTACTGGCCAGTTTTCCAGAAGACCATGGAACAGACATTGATGCGTTATTAACTGAATTGAGTACGCTTAAACAAAACTGGCATCACAGAACCAGCGCACAACAATGGGTAACCAACTTTCAGCAATGTTTAAGTCTGTTTGGTTTATTTACAGTCGACGACCAATTTCAAACGTCTTATCAACACCAGGTAATGCAAAGCCTGGATGAAGTCTGGTTTGAGTTTTCTCGACTGGAACTGGTGAACGATAAGCTTTCATTAGAGCACGCGCTAACCATTGTCACCCAAATGATTAATAGTCAGATCTTTCAGTCCGGTGCAGGTGAATTGCCGGTGCAGATCCTTGGTGTGATCGAAGCGGCGGGGATGCAGTTCTCCTCGTTGTGGGTGATGGGTATGACCGAACAGAACTGGCCACCGCCCGCTAACCCGAATCCTTTCATTCCACTGCGTCTGCAACGCCAACATGGTATGCCGCATTGTTCTCCGCAACGTGAGTATGAATACGCCTCACAACAAACCGATAGAATGTTGCAGGCCGCGGAGAATATTGTATTCAGTTACCCGTTAATGGACGGTGAAGAAACATTCGTACCCAGTCCACTGGTTGCCCACTTTCCGCCAATGGACGCGGTACCGGTTCATGCGCCTACCATCAAATATCCAGACATGGAAAGCCTGTCAGATGAGCAGGGGCCGCCGGTTGATGTTGCAAATTACCACACCGGCTCAGGAGCACTCAGGGATCAATCACATTGTCCCTTTCGTTCCTTCGTAAATTACCGGCTAAATGCTGAACTGCCCGAAGAACCCCAGCCAGGCAATGACCCGCGCCTTCGCGGTAACCTGGTGCATGAAGTCATGGAGTTGCTATGGCAGCAGTGGAAAACTTCCGATCAGCTACATGCCCTAACTGAGGAGCAACTGCACGCGGTCGTTGCCGAAACCATCGAACAGGTGATGCAATCACGCTGGGTGAGTGGGAATCGAGAATATGAAGCTAAGCGATTGTTTCAATTAGTAATTGAGTGGCTGGAGCAGGAGAAACAACGTCAGCCGTTCGAAGTTATCTCAAGGGAAAAGGAAGAAAATACCGAAGTTAACCAACTCAAGCTCAGGCTGTTTATCGACCGCATCGATGAGCTGGCCGATGGCAGCCGCTGCGTGGTGGATTATAAAACCGGCGAGGCCAGGGCCAGTGCCTGGTCAGGGGAACGACCGGATGAACCACAACTGCCTATCTATGCGCTAACGCAAACCGATGAGGTAAATGCCGTGGTGTTTGCCAACATCCGTGCGGGTGAAAGCAGGTACGTGGGTGCGACCAGTGATCAGGCCCTGATGGGGATTGATACAAAGGCATTAAAAGACATCAAGCAAATACCGATTACCAAAGGCGCATCAGCCCTCAAGCAATATGACAGCTGGGAAGGCATGCTGGAAGAATGGCAGCAAACCATTAACCAGTTGGCCAGTGATCATGTGCAGGGTGATGCACGTGTTGATCCCAAAGACTATCCAAAGACCTGTATGTACTGTGAGGTAAATAGCGTCTGCCGTTTGTTTGACTGGCAGGAAGATGAGGGTGAGGAAGTATGAGAAGTCCTCTGTCCTATTCAGCCTCCGTCATCCCCGAATGCTCTTATCGGGGATCTTGTCATGTTGACGTACAAGTCACGATTAATACGGCTGGATTCCCGCTTAAGGCACGCGTGAATGACAAGTTTTTTTACCGTCATCCCCGAGTGAATTTATCGGGGATCTATTTTGTTGAGGGCAACACTGTATGACAGCCCCCGACCAGTCCATTCGTGAACAGGCGTTAGACGTCAGCCAGTCCTACATCGTGCAGGCCCCGGCAGGCTCAGGTAAAACCGAACTACTAATCCAGCGTTACCTGGCCTTACTCGCTACTGTTGAAGAACCCGAAGAAGTACTCGCCATTACCTTTACCCGTAAGGCCGTGGCTGAAATGCGGCAACGGGTGATTAATGCCCTGAACGCGGCACAGCAACCTGAACCTGATGCCAATCATGCCGCCTTAACCTGGCAGCTGGCCAACAATGTGCTATCTCATGCCAATGAAAAGCAATGGAACCTGTTAAAACAGCCGGCACGGCTGCGCATCATGACCATTGACTCACTCAATGCTTCGCTGGTGAGAAGCATGCCGTGGTTATCCGGTATCGGTGCCGATGTCATGCTGGAACAAAATGCACAAAGCCTTTACGAAGAAGCCGCCTGGCAAACCCTCGACAGTCGCAATGTTGATGAAAGTCTACAGCCAGCATTACAGACCCTGTTACTGCATCTTGATAACAATGATCGACGAGTCATGCGCCTGTTGTCCGGCTTGCTTGCCAAACGTGATCAGTGGCTACCGCACCTGATTCCCCTGAAGACAGGACAAACAACGCAAAATACCCGTGATCATCTCACCAGCATGTTTGAGGATGTCATCGAAGAACAACTGATGGATCTACATGCACATATACCGTTTGATATCAGCCAGGAGATGGTACGGCTCGCCGCGATTGGCGCGAACCGACTCTGGTCGGAGGGTAGCACCAGCAAGGCGCATATCGCCTGTCGGGAACTCACAGAATTACCCGAACCATCATTCAGTAGCGTTATTCAATGGAAGGGACTGGCCAGTCTGTACCTGACCACCAGCGGCAGCTGGCGCACTGCCAGGGGCTTCAATAAAACCCTTGGTTTCCCGCCCAAATGTGAAGAGAAAGAAGCCATTGAAATATTACACAACAAGCTATCGGAACAGCATGAATTAAATAACAAAATCAATGAGATAACGATACTTCCTGAAATTATTTATCATGATGATCAATGGGAGCTGCTGGCGGCTTTAATCGAGCTGTTACCAGTCGCCGTAGCCCGCCTGAAGATGGTGTTCCAGCAGCACGGTGTCATGGATTTTGTTGAGCAATCACTGGCGGCTCGGCAGGCATTAGGGCAGGGCGATAACGTCACCGATCTCGCCCTGAAACTGGACTATCAACTCAAACACATCCTCATGGATGAGTTCCAGGACACCTCGCATTCACAGTTTGCCCTGCTGGAAAAACTGCTCGATGGCTGGCAACCCGATGATGGTCGAAGCCTGTTCCTGGTGGGTGATCCCATGCAATCGATCTACGGTTTTCGTGAAGCCGATGTCAGTGGTTTTCTGAAAGTCAGGGATCACGGTATTGCCGCCATTCAACCACAGTCACTGGCACTCACCGCCAACTTCCGTTCGACGCCAGCACTCATGGACTGGTTTAACACCGTGTTCCCCGATGTACTGGCCAGTGAAGACAACCTGTCGCTCGGTGCGGTGAGTTATACCGAGGCGGTGTCAGCCCGAGAAGCACAATCAAATAGCAAAGTCATCGTGCATGCCGTGCTGGATCGAGACAGCGATACAGAAGCAAAGCTGGTCATGCAGGAGATACAACAGGCGCTCGAACAGGACCCACAGCAAAGTATCGGTGTACTGGTGCGTTCACGTGGTCATCTGCATGAGCTTTATTATTATCTACAGGCCAGTGATATCGCCTTTCAGGCCGTGGATATACTGCCACTGGCCAGCCAACCGGTGAGTCAGGATCTATTATCCATTACCCGTACGTTATTACATCGACATGATCGGATTGCCTGGCTGGCCGTACTGCGTGCCCCCTGGTGTGGTTTAACACTGGAATCATTACATACCTTAACGTTGAATCATCCGCACGAAGACCTGTGGTCATTAATGAATAACCCTGTCATACAACATCGACTGGCAGAAGATGAACGTGAACGTTTGCAAAAGATCATCGAATGTTATGAAGCAGTACTCAACCAATCCGATCAACTGACACTCAGAACAAGAATTGAATGGCTATGGCAGGCACTGGGTGCCGACGCCTGCCATGCCGGGGCTGAACAGGACACACAAACCTGGCTGGACGTGATCGATGAACTGGAGCGCAGTGGCAAGGGTGTGACACCAAATACAATACAAACTGCCTTACAGGAAGTTTACTCGGCCAATGCATCCTCTAATCAGGCTCAGGATCAAGCAAAGGTCCAGCTCATGACCATCCATAAATCCAAAGGCCTGCAGTTTGATACCGTCATACTGCCAGCACTGGACCGCGGTGCACGTGCAGACGATAAACACTTGATGGTCTGGCACGAAGAACTGGGTGCCGATTATGATGCCCGCCTGTTACTCGCTCCCATTCACGCACCGGGTAGTAATGACCAAAGCTACGACTTCGTGCGCCAACGCGAACAACGCCGCAAGGCCTATGAAACCCAGCGCCTGTTATACGTCGCCATTACCCGCGCAAAAAATAACCTGCACTTGTTTGCCTCACTCAATACCGACAAAGAAGGTGAACCCAGCAACCCACAGAAAGGTAGCTTTCTGGATTTAATCTACAGTCATGTTAGCAATGACTTTGATCTTGATCCGACTGAAGACTCCCTGATTGACGCCCTTGACTTGACTGATGACTCACGACTCACGACTTCAGACTCCGTTTGCTTAAAGCGCTTACCATTAAACTGGCACCCGGCATCAATCGGAACCAATATCGATTGGCATGCCGAAGAGCTACAAACGGTTGAACGCATCGAGTTTTCATGGGCAGGGCAGGCCGCACGGTTGATCGGTACTCTCACGCATCAATATCTACATGGGATGGGAGAGCAGGGACTAGATCAATGGAATAAAGACTATATAGAAAAACTACAACCCGCCATTAAAGGCAACCTTATCTCATCCGGTTTGCCTCAAGATGCGCTTGATGATTCAATAAAAAAAGTTATGTATTCACTGATGAATGTCATAAATTCAGAAAAAGCTCAGTGGATATTGAGTAATCATTTTAATTCACAGAGCGAGTATGCTATTAGTGGTGTCATCAATGGCAAGATTGTTAACCGCATTATTGATCGCACCTTTGTTGATGAAGACGGCACACGCTGGATTATTGACTATAAAACATCGACACATGAAGGCGGCAACCTGGAAGGTTTTCTGGATGAAGAGCAAAAGCGTTATGAATCGCAGATGAACGAGTATGCGCAGATGCTTGGTAATATGGAAGATGAACCGCAATGCATTAGAGCTGGGCTATATTTTCCGTTGATGGATGCATGGCGGGAGATTTATACGATGGGGGCTATGTGTCTAGCTGGTACATCGTACGATGATTGAGAAAGCTTTCCTTGGGAGTTATGCAATGATTATCTAACTGACTCAAAATCAGAACTCTCAAAAAAAATATTGTAGAAAATAGAACAAGAGGTTAACTATTCAACGAAATTTAAGTCATGGCTGAAATAATACCCACTCTCAACCAACAAACCCTAAGCCACATGACTTCAGGTGAGAAACGTCTTGCCTATCGTTTGGAATCATTACTCGAAGATGATTACCTCGTCTGGTATGACATCCCGATTGGTAAAAAACGTCGTTACCCTGATTTCATTATTCTACATCCGTCGCGTGGTCTATTATTTCTTGAGGTTAAAGACTGGAAACCCGATACGCTTAAGAAGATTAGTAAAACCAATGTTGACTTGTTAACCAGTGACGGTCTGGTCCGAAAGGCACATCCACTGGATCAGGCACGCCAGTATGCCTATGCGGTGCTTGAGGTATTGCAGAGTGATCCCAGTCTGGTTCAGTCTTCGGGCAATCATCAGGGTAGTTTGATCATGCCTTATGGTTGGGGTGCTGTATTTACCAACATCACACGTAGACAGATTCAGAAAGCGATTCCGGATGATAAGCGTGAAGGCATATTGCCTGATCATCTTATCATCTATAAAGATGAAATGACTGAAAGTGCAGAAGCGGAGGTTTTTCAGGAACAATTATGGAGTATGTTCAACTATCAGTTTGGTAGCACGTTGACGCTTCCGCAAATCAATCAGGTGCGCTGGCATCTATTCCCGGAAATTCGTATCGATAACGGTCAAGAAGATTTGTTTGCCGACGGTCTAGAGAAGGATGTTGAGCTGAAAGAATCTTTGCCAGAAGTGATTCGCATTATGGATATTCAGCAGGAGCAACTGGCACGAAGCCTGGGTGAAGGGCATCGAGTGATTCATGGTGTTTCCGGGTCTGGTAAAACATTGATACTGGGCTATCGTTGCTTGCAATTAGCGCAAGCGATGAGCAAGCCGATACTGGTGCTATGTTTTAATGTTACGCTTGCGGCAAAACTGCGTGCCTTTATGAATGCCAAAGGTATCGGCGGTCAGGTACAGGTTTATCATTTTCATGACTGGTGTGGGCAGCAATTGAAGACTTATCATGTCGATGTGCCCAAATCAGATAGGCATTGGGAACAACAGGTAAGCTCTGTTATTGAGGCTGTTGATAAAGACCAGATTCCTCGCGCACAGTATGGTGCGCTGTTGATTGATGAAGGCCATGACTTTGAAGAGGATTGGCTGCGGCTGGTGGTGCAGATGGTCGATCCGGATACCGATTCTTTGCTATTACTGTATGACGATGCGCAATCGATTTATAGTAAACGTTCCGGTCTAGGTTTTACGCTATCAAGTGTCGGTATCAAGGCGCAGGGCAGAACAACTGTTCTGCGACTTAACTATCGTAACACACGTGAAATTCTCGCATTTGCCTATAATTTTGCACGGCAATATCTTGATCCACATAGCGCTGATGATGATCATATACCGTTGATTGAACCTGAGGCAGCTGGGACAAACGGTAGTAAGCCTGTCGTCAAGAAGTTCGATAACTTCGATAGAGAGGTAGATTATGCAGTCAGATGTCTACACAAATGGCGAAGCGCTAAAGTGCAACTACGCGATATTTCTGTATTGGTAGTTCAGAAGTGGCAGGGTCAGGAATTAGCTAAAAGGTTAAAAGCGCAAAATATTCCACATATCTGGCTTGGTGATAAGAAACGAAAGCAGGCTTACGACCCTACTGATGAAAAAGTAACAATATCAACTATACATAGCAGTAAAGGTCTGGAGTTTCCGAGAGTAATTATCCTGGGAATTGGAATATTGAAAACTGACGACGAAGAAAAAAGTAAAAGTGCACGACTGTTATACGTGGGTATGACGAGAGCTCAACAATATTTACTCATGACTACATCAGAGAATGATGAATTCAGTCAGAAACTTTTGAAGATCAATGGCTGACTGGTCCAAGCAGGAATGTGAGCATATCGTCAATGACTATATGTCAATGATGTATCTGGACATTCGTGGTGAGCGCTACAGCAAGGCTGAGCATAGAAGGAATTTACTCCCCTTGTTAAATCAGCGCTCTGAAGGCTCTATTGAGTATAAGCATCAAAATATCAGTGCCATCCTTATCGACAACGGATATCTTTATATTTCAGGATATAAGCCTGCATACAATTACCAGGCCTTGTTAAAATCAGTTGTCGAAGATTATCTGCATGCTAATCAAGCTTCTCTGGATAATGTTATTGGAAACTTTATTGATAGCGTTCCTGCGGTCGACACTAACTATCAATGGGAAAATGTACTCACAGATGCACCTGTTGTAGATAAATCGCAAGCTAACCATCAAGCCCGGGAGATTCAGGCTCGAAAATATGACTACACTGGGCGTGAGCTAAGAAACCGGCAGCTCGGCAAAAAGGGTGAAGCTTTTGTACTGGAGTATGAAAAACATCGATTGTCGATTATTGGTCGTGATGATCTTGCCAATGAAGTCGAGTGGACAAGTGAAGAGAAAGGCGATGGAGCTGGTTATGACATTCGTTCATTCAATGCCCAGAAAGATCAAGAACTATTCATTGAGGTTAAAACCACGAATTCCGGTAAATACCAGCCGTTTTTATTAACAGACAATGAGCTAGAGTTTTCCTCAATGAACGCTCAAAATTATTCTTTATACCGCGTATTCGGATTTAATCGGGACCCAAAGCTCTACCAGTTGAATGGGCGATTAGAAGAACACGTCATACTAGCTCCAAAACTATATAAAGCTAGCTTCTAGTGATAATTTAGACAGACCCTAAGGAACAATAGGGGGCAGACCCCTATTATTGTGGTTTTATACTTGTTCAGGCCTGACGGATGGACGTGACAGTATAAAAATCGCCGTCAGTAGTACGATGGTGAAATGGATGGAGACGGCCGTAAGGCTCTGGGCAATCCAGTAGAGCATCACCACGCTGGCCGACATGGCGGTGACAGCCACTACCTTGATCCCAACCCCGATGGTCCCATGTTCATGGAACAATAGGGGACAGGCCCTTATTATTTTTGGATATCATCTTCTTCTTTTTGCTGTAACAGTTCCGTTTTTTCCTCAGGGTCCGGGTCAGGGGAGCCTGCAAATATTCGGTACATTAAATAAATAGTAAACAGCCCGCTGACACCTACAAACAGACCAGCTACTAAACGGGGGTTAAACTGGAGTAGAAGGACAAGAAGGATAATTCCCAGTATTAGATAAAAGATTTTCATTTGGTTGACTCAAATGCCGCAAAAGCATAATGATTGATATTACCGCTCCTTCGTAATGGCAGTGGTTCTATACTTGTTCAGGCCTGACGGAGGGGCGTGACAGTATAAAAAACGCCGTTAGCAGTACGATGGTGAAATGGATAGAGACGGCCGTAAGGCTCTGGGTAATCCAGTAGAGTATCACCACGCTGGCCGCCATGGCGGTGATAGCTACCACCTTGATCCCAACCCCGATGGTCCCATGCTCAAACCAATCCTGCAGGGTTTCACCATAGCGAGGGTGGTTATAGAGCCACTCCTTGAGGCGGGGTGAACTGTTGCTGAAGGCCCAGAGTGCCACCAGCAGGAAGGGCGTGGTAGGCAGTACGGGCAGAAAGGCACCAAGAATCCCCAGACCGGTGCAGGTCCAGCCTACGCTCAGATAGATCCAACGAATCGCCTTGGGTGCCATAGTTCGTAATTTTATTGCAAAAACAGGTGGGTGAAAACAGGGCTATGAAGTCTCTCCCTGGTCGCTGCTTCTACTTCGGGTCAGACACCAATAGTTGTCAGTACGGGTGAATGGGGTCAGACTCGTAATAGGCAAGAAAGGTTTGCTTAATACTGAATCTTGTGTAGGAAGAAATGATAAAAATTCTACTCAGCATACTTGCTGTTCTGGTAATGACTTCCTGTTCATCAGACTTCGCGGGTGACCGAGGCGAGAAAATTGTGATTGCTCATCGTGGGGCCAGTGGTTATCTGCCTGAACATAGTCTGGATTCGAAATCGATGGCCTATGCTATGGGGGCTGATTACATAGAGCAGGACCTGGTCATGACAAAAGATGACCAGGTTGTCGTATTTCATGATCTCTACCTGAGTCGAGTGACTAATGTCAGCGAGGTTTATCCTGATAGAAAGCGAAAGGATGGTCGATACTATGTTATTGATTTTACCCTGGACGAGTTAAAGCGACTCGAACTATCCGAGCGATTCAAGATCGATCAGGGAAAACATATCCCGAATTTTTCTCAGCGTTTTCCATTGTGGAAATCATCCTTTCGAATACATACATTTGCCGAAGAAATTGAGTTGATTCAAGGCTTGAACAAGAGCACGGGAAAGTCTGTTGGAATCTATCCTGAAATCAAAGGCCCATGGTTTCATCGTATACATGGAAAAGACATCAGTAAAAAAGTATTAGAGATTTTAAAACAGTATGGATACACGGCAAAAGATGACCTGGTCTATTTGCAGTGTTTTGATCCAAATGAGTTAAAACGGATACGTAGTGAACTGTTCCCGGAATTTGATATTGAAATTAAGTTGATTCAGCTCATAGCTAAGACAGAATGGGGAGAAACCATGATTTACCAGCAAGGAAACATGGTTCCTTATGATTATTCCTGGATGCTTCAGGAAGAAGGGATGGATAAAATCTCGCAGTATGCCGACGGCGTAGGCCCATGGATGGGGATGATTGTCGAAAATAAATCTATAAGCTACTTGTTAAGTGTTACTGATATTGTAAAGGACGCCCATAATGCGGGCTTACAGGTTCATCCGTATACGTTTCGTCTGGATTCCGGATATATACCAAACTATGCATCTGACTTTGATGATTTGTTGAATATATTTTATTTTCAGATAGGGGTTGACGGAGTATTTACTGATTTCCCGGACCGCACCGCGCTGTCGATTTTTTAGAAAGAATGGAAGCTCAACAATAATGATCTGGTCTATCGCCTAATACGAAACTTTGGGTAAACGGCAGGATTGGCAGCAAAGCTACCGTAGCTTATATAAGCCTGAGAATGAGAGCCGATGTTACTCCAGTAACCGGTGTTGACTAGGCGTTTTTCTGAAGAAGGGTGTAAAGCTTGTCCTTAAGCGCGACACGTTTGAGCTTGAGTTCTTCAGCGTGTTCGTCTGTAATGTTGGTGCCGTTTTGTTCAATCTTGTGGATTTCTGCATCGAGAGCTGTGTATTCATCCATCAGTGAGGCAAATTCCGCATTCGTCTCGTGCAGCTTCTCGATTAGCTCGGCATGTTCTGGAAACTCGTGGGGCAGGTCATGGCGTTCACCAAACATGGTTGTCTCCTTTAAACTAAATTATTTCAAAAGCGATACAATGATGTAAAACCCTCGGCGAATCATTCTCCTGGATTTTGTTCATCGTTTGATCTCTTTTTTTCAGCACGTCCAGGTGATCATATTGTACCTAATATTTAGATCATCTATCCATTAACTATGAATTAAGGAAGTACAGATGCCCCGTTATACCTCCGACGCCATACGTAATATCTCCCTGGTTGGCCAAAGCGGCTGCGGTAAGACAACCCTGGTAGAAACCCTGCTCCAGGCCGCCGGAACCATAAATAGCGTAGGATCCGTGGAGCGGGGCAACACCGTCAGCGATTTCGACCCGCTGGAAAAACAATACCAGCACTCGCTCTCCTCCAGCGTTATCAGCCTCGATCATGACAATATCCATATTAACCTGGTAGATACTCCCGGGATGGCCGACTTCATCGGCCAGGCAATCGCCTCCTTCCCGGCAGTGGAAACCGTGGCTGTCGTAATCAACGCACAAAAAGGCATCGAACCTATTACCCGACGAATGCTGGAATGGGCTGCTGCGCGCAAACTATGTCGCATGATTATCGTGAACCGAATCGACACTGAGGGGATTAACCTGCCCACTCTAATTGATTCAATACGCGAGGAATTTGGACCCGAGTGCCTGCCGATCAATCTGCCCGCCGACAATAGAACCCAGGTGTTGGATTGCTTCTATCAACCTGATGGTGAAGCCGATTTCTCTTCTGTTGCCGAGGCCCACGCCAATATTATCGACCAGGTGGTTGAGGTGGACGAGGCGATGATGGAGCTTTACCTGGAGCAAGGTCAGGAACTGGCGCCGGAACAGCTCCATGATCCCTTTGAGCAGGCTTTACGGGAAGGACATTTAGTGCCGATCTGCTTTACGTCGGCCGCCAACGGCGCTGGTGTTTCCGAGCTGCTATCCCTGTGTGAAAAGCTGATGCCCAACCCGCTGGAGGGCAACCCCAGACCTTTCCTGATCGGCGAAGGCGCGTCGGCCGCCAGATTTGCCGCCACCCCGGACCCCGACAAGCATGTGGTAGCGCATGTGTTTAAAGTCATGGCGGACCCGTTCGTCGGCAAACTTGGCGTCTTTCGTATTCACCAGGGAACCGTCACAAAAGAGAACCAGCTCTTTGTCGGCGACGTACGTAAACCGTTCAAGGTAGCACATCTATTCAAACTGCAGGGAAAGGAGCAGACCGAGGTGAATGTCGCGATTCCCGGGGATATCTGTGCCGTGGCCAAGGTGGATGAACTTCATTTCGACGCGGTGTTGCATGATTCTCATGAGGAAGACCACCTGCACCTGAAACCACTCCCGTTCCCGGTCCCGGTATTCGGCCTGGCTATTCAACCCCGCAGCCGGGGCGACGAACAGCGCCTTACGAACGCCTTTGAGCGGCTGGCTGAAGAAGATCCCTGCCTCGTTTTTGAGCACGATACCCAGCAGAACGAACTGGTACTGCGTGGCCTGGGAGAGATGCATTTACGCGTTGCCGTGGAACAGATTAAAACGCGCTTCAAGGTGGAGGCGGATACTCGCCCACCGCGTATTCCCTATCGTGAGACCATCTCCGCCGCTGCCGAAGGGCAGTACCGGCACAAAAAGCAGACCGGTGGTGCTGGTCAGTTTGGCGAAGTGATGCTCCGGATTGCCCCGTTGGAGCGAGGTGCCGGGTTCGTATTCAAGGATAAGGTAAAGGGCGGCGCCATCCCGGGCCAGTTCATTCCGGCGGTGGAAAAAGGTGTTCTGCAGGCCGTGGCGGAAGGGGCGGTCGCCGGGTATCCGCTGCAGGACGTCGAGGTGACGGTGTTCGACGGGAAACACCACTCGGTGGATTCTAAAGAGGTTGCTTTCGTCGCCGCCGGCAAACGTGCCTTCCAGATGGCCGTTGCCAACGCAAGGCCTCTGGTACTGGAACCGGTGGTGAGCCTGGAACTAGTGGTGCCTTCCGATGCGATGGGTGGTGTGTCAGGTGATCTGACCACCCGTCGCGGCCAGTTATTAGGGACCAGGGCGATGCCTGGTGGCGAACTCAGCATCATGGCACAGGCTCCGCTCAGTGAACTTAATGATTACGCCGGGAAGCTTAAATCGCTCACTGGCGGTCAGGGTAGTTATACGCTGGAATTTAGTCACTACCAGCCAACACCGCACACCCTGCAGGCTGAGCTTGCTACACAGTGGACGCGGCATGAAGAGGTAGACTAACGCGATTATCAGCAACGACAAGACGTTCGATGATAAACAGGTCGAATTTATCAAGCGTATGGCTAGTGCAGAGTTTAACCAGTTGCAGGAAGCGAATACACGTATTGTGGCTGCACTGCACCTGACGTGTTAATAGGCGCTGTATTCAATCGGGCCTGTGATTCTATCCTTACTGTTTCTGTTGGTAGCTTTATCCACTTGCCACGAAATTCTTCTGAGAGCTTACGCCATAACAGATTTGGCGCCTCAGAATAAACAGTCTCATGATCGGGAGTTTTAATATTCCAGTAACCATTATCGATTTCCCGCATCAGTTGTTCCTCTGTCCATCCTGCGTATCCAATAAATACTCTGAGTCCTTCAGTTGGGTTCTCTCTTTGTAATGTCTGTTTAAAAAGCTGCTCGCTCAAGCTCATATACACATCGTCAAATACATGAATGCTTTCTTCTGGTTGAGTTTCTGCGCGCAGCAGGAATACCACTACTCGTCCTGCTGCCGGCCCTCCGTAAAAAGCTATTTCACTATTGCCGCTCAAACCTTGCTCATCAGGGAAAATATCATTTAGTCCAATATTCAATGGGCGGTTAATAATCACGCCCACCGGACCATTTTTATGGTGTCGGGTAACCAGCACTACTGATTTCGCAAATCTGTGATCTGGTAAATCATCAGTAGCCACCAGCAGCATTGACTTCTCGAGTGAATTTGAACCAGTAAACACAGGTGTGGTAACAGCTAATAACAAAACTATTAGTAAACTCTTCAAAATATTTCCTGTGCCCACCCGATATAGTGTTGTCAGCTACAAGCGGCTGAAATGCTATTTGTCATTTCTTGAGTCAGCCCACCAGGCAATAGCGGCAGTAATTGCTATTGCAAGAATGATAATTATGTCGACCTGGTTCAAGTTCATGAGATAAATATACTAAAAGTTCCAGGGTTAAGGGAAATTAACATAGCTATATATTGATGATAATAACTTAAACGGTAAGGTGATAATTAAACATGATAAAATATCCTATAGAATATTATATATTTCGAATAAGCTATCTTAGGCAATCTATATTTCGCAGGAGTATTAAATAGTGATTCAGCGTTTTCTTTATACTTTTCTTGCTGGAGTATTGATCAGTATTGTTGGTTGTTCCGAATCTACTACATCGAAGTCGCTTATGGATTACGGGACGGAGCTTGTGATGACCGATGTTGTAATGGGTACTGGGGCTGAGGCGGCAACGGGTAATAAGGTCTCTGTTCACTATACCGGTTGGCTTTATGACGAAGCGGCAGCAGAAAACAAGGGGAAGAAGTTTGATAGTTCTCGCGATCGTGGTCAATCGTTTGAATTTCCATTAGGTGCGGGGCGTGTGATCAAAGGCTGGGATCAGGGGGTGGCCGGGATGAAAATCGGTGGCCAGCGTACTTTGATTATCCCACCCATTCTGGGTTATGGCTCACGTGGCGCAGGTGGCCTGATACCGCCAAATGCAATGCTGGTTTTTGATGTTGAGCTGTTAGGCGTTCATTAATCAATAGAACAATTGGAAAGAAAAGCAGGCTCAGAGAGTAATGGCAGCTAATATGTGAAACAATTGCGCTTTGACCCCGATTTACTCCATGACTGATACCGATCCAATCAACGAGTTGAATACACGGCTCGACCAGGCTGCGGCCCTGATAGAGCAGATGCAGGCGGTGGATTACTATGATCTGTCACATGAAGAACGTATGAAGCATGCCGGCGTTCTACACGAAGTCATCGAGCAAGCTAAAATTGCGGCGGAGTTATTGAAAGGGTGAACGATTAAGGAAAACCTCTAGTCCCGCCATCCTGCCTACTGTTGAGGGGCACTACCCCCTGTAAGGAATTGCCTGCTTACCGGCTGCAGCGACAGGACTAGAGTATTCTGTAAAAGTAACTATAGATTCTTACGACTTGCTGTGCTGAATAAGTAGATCATTGTTGACTTAAATCATGAGAATAAAACACATACCTATTGAATGTTCGTGGATGAACACAGGGTGGTTTTTTTTATCCTTCGTTTAAAGAGTTGTAAACCATGCTAACGATAAATAATTATTTTAACGGTCTCAGGTTAGCTGGTGTTTTGCTTTCCCTGGTTGGCGTTGCGGCATGTAGTTCACTGCATAAACAGCCGGCTTTACTGCACACTGATCATCCTTTAAGCGGAAAAATATACAAAGCGGATGGCTTAGTGCAGGTTAGCTTCCCAGAACTGCTTGATACTATGTCGAAGTCAGATGTTATTTATCTGGGTGAAAACCATGATAATACCTATCACCATAAGACACAGCTTGATGTTATCAAGGCGTTGGTAGAGAAGGGTGTGCGTCCAGCTATTGGTTTTGAATTCTTTTCCCGTCATCAAACCTCTCACCTGATAAAACACCAAAAAGCCAAAGACAGTGGTCATGGTAGTCATGCAAAGGGCGATGCGGAAAAGCGACTACGGCGACAACTAGGCTGGGATAGTAATCGCGATCAGGACTGGCAGCGTCTGTACGCTATATTGCAGTATGCCAGGGAGAATAAGCTATCGGTATTTGGTGCAGACCTTTCTGCAGGTATGCGTAAGCGAATGTCAAAGGTGGGCTACTCTGGATTGAGCCCGGTGGAAAAACTGCTGGTGCCCGCATCTGATTTCAAAGATGAGAACTACCGGGAGTATATGCATGAGAATTTTGTCCGTGCACATTGTGGTTGGGGGAATGATGCCTACCTGGCCCGGCTCTATGATGCCTGGTTGTCAAGAAATGAAGCCATGGCGCAGTCGATAGTAGCAACCCATAAGGATGTACCAGACCAGCCTGTGGTGATGATACTGGGGGGCGGGCATATTGAGTTTAATATGGCGGTATATGAGCGGGTAGAGCATCTGCAGGCAGATATTCGTCAAATCAATTTACGTTTGCAGGAGGTTGATGCGGAATCCATCGAACCGGGCGAATATTTGCAGCCGTTGGAAATCAATGAGCAAAATTATGGTTTGCCGCATGAATATGTCTGGTTCACACCGAGCATGCCAGATCGGATAGATCACTGTGCTGTCTTTAACAAACGAAAGGAAAAATTAAATAAAAAGGAGTGATTGTGTGTAATTGCCATTGAGTGGCATGCACTCGGAGCACCATGACAGTTCGTGTACGTTGTCAGGACTTGCAAGATATTAAGCAGAGATGAACCGTAAGACGGTCTTGTTTAATGTTTCCCTTAGTGAACTTGTCGATTTACCAGCCAATACTCATAAGTTGCACCGGCCATATCAGGTAATGAATCGCATAACTGCTGGTAATTCGGATCGGGACGTCCACGGATCTCGACCAACTGAAAGATGACATCTAGCGGTGTATGCAGGCTGGTACGGGCATCAACATGTTGCCGGCCAGCATCGTCACGTACAAACTCGAGCACAGGACGAAACTCGGTGATCTTTTGCAGGCCGCTTTCAATATCAGCAAACAGCCGCACGGCCAGACCCAGCATTTCGCTGCCTTCGTTGTCACCCTCGAATACTGGTTCATCAAACATCAGGCGCAGCCACTCGGAAGGCTCCAGCTGCTCTGGGTCACTGGCAATTGATGTTAAAAAGCCGTGTGCATAGGAAAGACCTATCGCTTCCTTGCCGCAGGCGGCAGAACGCAGGAATTGATCAAGACGGATGAGCTCGGGCTGGCCAAGTGGCAGAAAGGATTCAGGAAGCATTAGCCATGCTGATGGATGCATCCTGGTGGGTCAAGGAAAAATATGGTGTGTGATCGCCATCTGTCCTGTTTGATCGATAGGTAACACATTGCGCTTGTATAATGTTTTTCAGCGTATTTTTAATGCAGTTTGATATCGCTGCACAACTGATCACTGACGTGATTGGCAAAGCCTGAACCAGCCTCACCGTATATATTGTAAGCTGCATTAAAACCTGCAGCTTTTAGCATTTCGACCTGGTCGTCGTATTTAGCGGTGCCCGCGACTTTACCTTTGAAACCATTCGCTTCGAGTTGCTGGAATGCGAACAGGTTTTCATCGGCCTTGGGCATATCAAGCAATACAACGCGGACCTTATCCGTATCCAGACTTTCCCAAAATTCTGCATCCGTGGCATCACCCTGAATGACTTTGCGGCCTTGCTCTCTATGCTTTTGCAGTATGATTGCATCGTTATCGATTCCGAGTACGGTATCGCCGTATTTCTGTCGCATAGTCTCATAGGCTGCTGTACCAACACGACCCATACCAAATACTAGTATTTCTGCATTGCCAGTCTTGATGATGCGCTCACCTGAACGACGGACTTTACGTTGGAAGCGTCTGATGTACTTATCGATGCGTGCATACAATTGATGTGATGCAACGTTCAATGGTGAAGCTATGATAAAAGTCAGTGCCAATGCGACTGCCATTACGCCCAGCCACTCGCTATTTAACCAGCCGTTGCTGTATCCGATCGCGCTGACGATCAGACCGAACTCACTGTAGTTGGCAAGACTCAGGCTGGTAAGGAAAGAAGTACGTGCTCTCAGACGGAACATGCTCAACAACCAGTAGAATAGTAGTACTTTTGCTGGCACGATTAATACGAGGAATAACGCGACCAGGAATACGTTGAGGCTGACTGTAGCGGTAAGACCAATGCTGAGGAAGAAGCCGATCAAAAACAGATCCTTGAAAGCCAGTAGTGCAGATGCCATTTCAGATGCGCGTTCGGTGCGTGCCAGTATCATGCCAATTACCAGCGCGCCGAGATCGGCTTTCATATTGACGATTTCAAACAGCGACGCACCGCCCATGGCGAAAATGAAACCAGCAATCACCAACAACTCGCCGTGACCAACGTGGCGGATGATTCTTATGAACAGTGGCCGCAATATTATTAATACAGCCAGAACTGCAAATGCCCATAATGAAGGAATTTTACCCGTTGAAATGGTGAGAAATATGACTGCAAAAATATCCTGCATAATCAGGATGCCAATAGCGATACGGCCATGGTTGGCTTTAAGCTCGCCTTTTTCTTCCAATACTTTTACCGCGAATACTGTGCTGGAAAAACTCAGTGCAAACGCGAGTAACGCTGCTGTTTTCATATCGATGTTAGTGAACATCGGTACACCGAGATAACTAATTACAGTAATCAATGCTCCAAATGAGACAACGATAATCAGCATATGCAAGCTAGAACCTGCCCATATTTCAGGTCGTGTCAGGCTGCGTAAATCGAGTTTCAGACCAATCGTGAATAGCAGTAGGGTAATGCCAAGATCGGCAAGCGCGTGGAGCCCAGGAACTATTTCCACTCCCATAGCATTCATGATGAAACCAGATAAAAGGAATCCAACGAGAGGGGGTAATCCGACTTGTTTGGCGAGAAAGCCCAATACGAAGACCAGTGTAATCAACGCAGTGGAAGTGTGATTAATTGCAATCCAGGTGAAGTCCATGTTTACGTCTCTTCTGAATATAAGGCTGTGTTCAGTCAAATCATATAAGACCACCTGGCCCTATATACCTATAAATTATAAGAAAATGATGGCCCCTCAAGGGCTTGAACCCGGGGCTAACCAATCATGAGTCGAAAATTGTTAGGGTAAAAATGTATCAGTAATAAAGGACAGATCAAGTCAAAAGGTATCGCAGTGAACGAGTACCTCCAGGCATTGATGTTCCGGCGAGCCAGGCCTGGGCCATTTCGCCAGTGTTGTGGTCGTTCATCTTAAAGAAGCCGATCTATCATTAGGTAGTACGCTGTCTGGTTCTAATGCTTCTTCAACAGCCTTGACTGTTGCCAAAACAGATCCACTGGATAGTAAAGGTGCTGCATCAATATCCTCTGCGTCCATCATGAATGCAATACGTTGCAATATTGAGGTAATTGATGGTAGTTTTGAAGATATCCCCGCTAGACAGCTGGTTACCCATTACACACGAGTCCGCGAGGAACTGGTTAAACGACGTGAAGCACTGGCTGGCAAGGTATCAGAGGAATATATGGATAGAATGATTCAGGGGCTGGGCCACTGGATTGATGCGGGTAACAATGGCTATCTTGCATGGGGTATTCTGCATTTCTGTAAGCCTGCCTAGATCTGTATATTTCAATCTTTCTAATATGCTGCGGGCAACCGCGGTAAATATTCCTGGAGAATTATTTTATGTCACGCAGTTATATTGTTTCATCTGAGTCTGTTGGTGAAGGTCATCCTGATAAAGTTGCAGACAACTGTTCGGATGCTATTCTTGATGCAATCCTTGAACAGGACCCTGTCGCACGCGTTGCCTGCGAAACCATGGTCAATACGGGGATGGCCATTGTCTCAGGTGAGATCACCACCAGTGCCGTGGTTGACTATACCGATGTGGTTCGTCAGACCATTCTTGATATTGGCTATAATGAAGGGCGCATGGGTTTTGACGGAAATACCTGTGCGGTTCTGATTGCCCTGGATAAACAGTCCCCGGATATTGCACAGGGTGTGAATGAAGGAGAAGGTGTTGATCTGGATCAGGGTGCCGGTGATCAGGGACTGATGTACGGTTATGCCTCCAATGAAACCGAGGCATTGATGCCCATGCCAATCCAGGTTGCCCATCAGCTTACCGCCCAACAGGCAAAGGTACGTAAAGGTGGCTCACTGTCATGGTTAAGACCTGATGTAAAGTCACAGGTTTCTGTGCGTTATGAAGGCAATACGCCTAAAGACATCGAAGCCGTGGTGTTGTCCACTCAGCATGATGAAGATATCAGCTATGAGGACCTGAAAGAGGCGGTCATGGAAGAAATCATCAAACCGGTATTGCCAGGGAATATGCTGACAGACAAGACTGAATATTTTATTAATCCAACCGGTCGTTTTGTGATTGGGGGACCCGTGGGTGATTGCGGGTTAACCGGGCGTAAAATTATTGTTGATACTTATGGTGGTGTTGGGCGTCATGGTGGTGGCGCCTTTTCTGGTAAGGACCCTTCCAAGGTCGACCGCTCAGCGGCCTATGCGGCGCGTTATGTTGCCAAGAATGTTGTCGCTGCAGGGCTGGCGGACAAATGTGAGGTCCAACTCGCTTATGCCATCGGTGTTGCACGACCAGTTTCCATCCACGTTGAAACCTTTGGTACGTCACATGTTGATGAGACCATGATTGAAACGCTCATTGCCGAGCATTTTGATCTGCGTCCTAAAGGCATTGTGCAAATGCTGGATTTGTTACGTCCGATATATCGTCAGACTGCTGCGAACGGGCACTTTGGGCGCAGTGAACCCGATCTGACCTGGGAGCGTACGGATAAAGCTAATGCATTGCGCGATGCTGGCGGACTATAAGTCGCTTAAGTCAGCGTTATCCATCTTCCTTCAATGTTACCTGTGCCAGTTACTACAGGCACAGGTAAATTACTAATTGAAAATGACTGAAACTGATCCCTATACCTCGGATTACGAGGTAGGCAGGACAACCTTCAGATATTCGGCATGGATCTTCATCATCCGGTTTTCTTTGCTAGTGCCGGACTGATCTTGCTATTTGTTATTGGTACCCTGATGTTTCCCGGCGGTGCCAATTCTATGCTAACTGGCGCCAGGGGGTGGACGATTCAGGACTTTGACTGGTTGTTTATATGGGCGGGCAATCTGTTAGTGGTTTTTTGTGTTGCATTAATCTTTCTTCCTGTCGGCCGTATTCGCCTCGGCGGTGAGCAGGCCAGACCAGAATTTTCCATTATTTCATGGTTTGCCATGTAGTTTGCTGCAGGCATGGGTATTGGTCTTATGTTCTGGAGCGTTGCTGAACTTGACCATTAATATCATGAGCTATTTCTTAGTAAAGGGCCTATAGTGGGCATCCACCTTCACCACGAAGTTCGAAATCTTCAATTGTGTTGTGCTCCATCCGCTACTACTGGAATATATTGTGAATACCAAACAAGATGTTGAATTGAATGTACGCAAGTACGTCTTGGTAAGTGTCGACAGGGCTGACCCTCTCCCTACGTGGCTTCCAGATGGTGATTGGTTTCGCTATATCATTTGGCAGGGAAACTCAAAACTTGAGGGCTATAAAATCGGTTCTATAGAAGAAGTGACTGAATATGCTGAGACCGTTACTGAAGACCTCAATGAACGCATGAGAACGGGAAAATATACCTATACAGCTACCAAGAAACAATAGAGTCAATACTAGTACCAAACTGAAAAACAATAGGGGACAGACACCATTTAATTATTCTTCTATCAGCTAGTAGTGAAGAATAAAGTACGCCTAATTAGGCAACTCAATCTGTATTTTTTTCCCCAAATTCGAATTTTCAACACGCTGTCCCAGTATTTCTCGAAATGTTTTATCAACCCGGTGAGAAAGGCTGCAGTGGCTGGGACTGACGACATGGACGTTTTTCTGTTCAAACATCTGCACAACTTTTTGCGTATCATCGGGTGGGCGATGTATCAGGCGTGATCCACCACTGAAATAATAAACCGGCTGGCCGGTTACCGCCGTTGCCCGATCCATGATCTGCTCCACGCCGCTATGTGAACAGGTCGATAACACGTACGGGCCGGATTGGCTTCGTATCACGATGGATAGATCATCCGAGATCCCGGCGGTCGGGACTTTGGTGTGTCCACGAATGACGAATATATTCGGCGTGACTTCCAGGGAATCCTCAATGACGTTTAGTCTGTCGACTGAGAACGACTGGTTTGGTGGCACATAAACCGGCACGCTGGGATTGATCGAGCGAACGCTTTCCAGTCCGCCCGCATGATCATGGTGGTTGTGACTGATAACCACCATATCCAGTTCATTAACGTTGATGCCTGTCAGATCCATGTTGTGTTGCAGTACATCGGGATTGGTTCCGGTATCCAGCAGAATGTTTTTGCTGTCGGCATGCAAGTAGACCGCGTAACCAAAATCCGGCTTTAGTCCGGAAATTTCCGGACTCGATGTATCGTAGATGATCTGGAAATAATCCCTGTCCTCGGCAAGAACCAGGCCCGCCCATGCCAGGCAGACTATCAGTAAATGAATACGTGCTCGTATGAAT
>Ga0126335_1000116_pt1 | contig 36814 bp, 43 predicted proteins | sample OlaspJWI45metaG_FD_108409 | JGI IMG/M metagenome (GOLD analysis project Ga0126335, IMG submission 108409) | Marine gutless worms symbiont microbial communities from Oahu, Hawaii - Olavius sp. 1 OAHU.JWI-45 metaG | ecosystem: Host-associated > Annelida > Digestive system > Unclassified | place... | reverse complement strand
GTTTTACCATCTGGGTACCTCCTGTTTTTGGTTTTAGTTGGTCCTAAACCCAATTATTACAGGGGACCCAGATGGTTTTTCAATTATTATTTTCTAATTCATGCAAGATCGAGGTAATATATCAGGCTTTGTTTTGGTTATTCTTTTTCTGATCTTTATATGACAATGATTTTCTTAACGATCTTATACCTTTACGATCGAGCGTTATTTCACCAAACCCTGGCACCTTTAGTCTTAATCCCTCTGAAGCACCTATTAGTGCTGAGACTAAATCTTCGCTTGGATGCTTTGCCGGCAAGTCCTTTGTTTCCTGAGTAAATAGTCCTTTCGTAAAACTTTCTATAAGTTCTGAAGGTATAACAAGGCCTTCTTCATCTTTAAATTCTAAAGCCATCTCTGTTATCAAATTTACTCGATCAATATCAAGAGCAAGACGTTTTAGCCGGAATTCTTCATCAGAGTGCCTTCGAAACCAATTGTCATTCCATTTTATATAGTAAACAACGGCGGCACCAAGTGCGATTGCACTCATTGAGATTCGTAAAAGAAATTTCCAATCACCAACTAATTCGGGTTTAATAATGGTGGAATAGATCGCTATACCGAATAATGATCCAGCGGCAATAATTAATAATATAAATAGTATATGAATGGGAATGCGCTTTTTTTGAGTGTCCTTTGTCAGGCCAAATTTTAAATTTTGTTCAGATAATTTTTCCTGTAGATCGAGTCTTGTCTGGCGGCGTGCATGTTTGCTACCTCGATCATCAATTTCTTGCTTAAGCTTTTCCAATGCTTGTGAGCGTTCTTCAAGATCATTCCTTTTTGTTTGATATCGCTCTTCTAATTCTCCCTTTTTATCGTCAACTTCTTGTCGGATTCGTCTTTCAAATTCGTGTTTCTCATTATCAACTTTTTGTCGGTATTCTATGTTTTGTTCCAAAACCTTTGTTTCAAGTTCCTCTAAACGATTAAGCGTTTCATCACGCTTAAGATAAAATTCTGCCATTTCATTACCCAGAAGTCTGTTAAGTTCTGGAGTTGGTGAATAGGGCTTAAGATTTCTATATGTGGCAGCTAAAAAATTGGTTGCAGTTCCTAAATCCATGTCTGAAGCAAAGGTTATAGTCACTTTGTGGGTCAATGGCATACGTTCTATCACAATTTGACCTACTTTTTTTGCGGGGTTTATATCTATTTGTAACCTATATATGAAAGCAGTTTTTAGCTTGTAAATTGAATTTAACACGTCATGGTTATCTATCTCACCAATTGGTATTGCAAGCGGAGTGTGATGTTGGGCAATATTGATATGCAGCATTGCATCCGGACGTTCGCATTCATTTGCAATATTTCTCAATGCTAATATATTTTTTTTATCTTCAGAGATAGAAATTTCATAAGAAGTAGTTGGATTCGCCAATTTTAGTTCCCCTTAAGAAAGGTTTGCACAACAATTAGAATTCTATTTTTTTGTTAACTTGCCAGGATTCCATGCCGGTATCAACTTGAGATTTGTTGAGAATACCCATGACGCAGATTTGGCTGATATGATTAAATAAACAGGCCGATTCAAAGTCAAGCTTTTATTGGTAACAGTTAGTTTTTACTAAAGTAGGATTGGGGGCGAGGTAACTAGTTGATTCCCTGGGCGCCGGTGGTCAGGCGGCGCCGATGGGTTTGGCGGCGATGCGGTGGCATTATGGCACGCCGGGCACAAACGGGCATGGCTGCGGGTTATATAGATCACAAAGTTTTGTTTTCGGCAGCGATCGCAATTCAATCTTGATTTTGACCATTATGGTTTTTGACCTGGTCAGCGAATGCTTTCAAGCGTTCGTCGAAACGGCCGACCACTTCAAGGATTTGGGTGGCCTTTTGGTCCAGGGCGTCTATTTTCTGGCTGCCCCTATCCAGGCGCTTTTCTACCTCAACATGCTTTAGCTGACACATTTCCTTTGTGCAGTATTTGGTAGCCATACAAGTTTCAATCTTTGACTGGCGGCGCCATACGACGCCCAACATAAAAAGACAGGCAGTAACAACTATAGATAAAACGGCGGACCAGTTCATCAAAAGCCTTTCTATGAAATAATATCAGGTTGAGGGTTATCATTTGTTTACAGTCCCAAAACGGCCGGCCAGCTGCAACAGCCCTAATTTGAAATTAACATCATCGCTGATTAAGCACTTTTTCAGGGGCTGTTTGATCCTCGATTTGAATGGGTTGTCCGCGGCTGGTCAAATCGCGCAAATATCCGCAATCTTCCAGGCGTTTGAATAAATAAGCCGCGGTTTTGACGGCCGGCTCGATGTCCAGCAGAATGCCGGCCATGGCCTCGATGCGTTTGTTGGTCATCGCGGTGCCGGCGGTCGATTTGCCCAAATCGGCGGCCAGGCCCTGGGTACGGCCTTCCAGTTCGGGCAAATATTTGGTGATCACGTCAAGGACATTGACGCGCATTTGTTTGACGACCGGGTCGGCGCCGGGTTTGGTTTTGGCGTCGACCATTTCCATTTTGCGGGTCAGGGCCCGGTTGAAAAGGTTCAGGATGATTTTTTCAACTTCCGGGGATTGCAGTGCTTTGACCAAAGCGTTTTTAATTGCGTGTTTCATCTGTGCCCTTTCTGTTGGTTAGCGGTTTATAAATACGGTTTTTGCAGGGTGCCCACGGCCGCAGCCGGGCGCCAGGCGCCGGTGTGGCTGATTGCCGGTGTTTTGCTGTCGGTGCCGGGGCTTTTATTGTTCGTGTACATATCGCCCATACCGCTGCCGGTTTGATCGTAGGCGTTGCTTTCATAATCCATATAATCGGCGTTGTTATTGGTTGATATGCCGATACCTGTCTTTACATTGCCGTTCGAATCGTAGGTGCGACCATCGTTGCCGCTGTTGGCGTTATATACATGATGGTTGTGGCTGTTGACTGTGTGGCTGTGGCTGCCCTGGGACAAGCCCGAAATGGTCCAGGACCCACTGGTCACGCCGCCGGTGGTGCCATAGCTGCCGCCTTCTAAGGCCAGGACCTTATCGGTGACGGTGGCATCGATAATCCAGCCATCGCAAGTATCATTGCGGTAATGCCATAGCTTTGTATTAGCATCGCCTTGCAACAGGGCCAGCCAGGACGAATCGATATAAACGCGGGTGCCGTCCTTGTCGGTTTCAAACCATTGCTGGCCTTCGACCGGGTTGGATGGGGCGGCAGTGCCTGAAAAGGTCGATTTCAAGCAGGCGAAATTGTTTTCCATGTTTTGCAGGTCGGTCTGACCCACATGGCTGCCGGCGAATGTGTCATCGGTCCAGTTCTGTGCCATTTTTTAAAAACCTTCCTTTACAGGCCGACTTCGACCAGCAATTCGGCCAGGGCCGTGTCGGCCTTGCTTTTAAACAGGTTCTGCTGGTCCATATCGGCCTTGTATTTAATCAGCTTTGGCCGCAGCTTGTCTTTTAAATCGGTTTCGTTGATAACCTGGACGTTTTTTTCGATTTTCGGGGCGCTGTCGTTGTAAAGGGTGACATCCAGGGAATAGGTGCCGTCCTCGTTTTTGACAATGTTGCTTGATTCTAATGTGACCATGGTTGTTTTTCCTTTTTAGGTTTGGGGCCCGGTGTATGCCTTCATATTCAATTCGGCCAGGTACAAATTGGCGTTGTCGTTCGGGTCGGTGATCGTGACATCGATTTTCAGATAGCGGGCCCTGACTTCGGCGGCCAGGATTTCGAAAAAATCGATGGTGTTCCAGTTGCTGCCGTCGGTGGAATAGTACAGGGTTGCCTGCAACTGGCCGGCGGCGCTGGGCTGAAAAATTTCGTCCCAGGATTCGGTTGAAATGTTGATGTCGTCCCAGGTGTCCGGCGACGGCATCACGCCGTTCCAGGTGGTATCGACGCTTTCAAAAACGGTGCGAAAATCTCCCCATACCCTTACATTCTGGATTGAGCCCAGGTCTTTGGTCGGGCTTGAAAAGGTGCCGTTTAAAACGCCGCCGGTGTGGCTGCACTTTAGGGCGTCTTCGCTGCCGGCGCCAAAGTCCTTGGTGGTGTGTTCGGTGTTTGAATGGGTGCCGGAATTAAAATCCCAGGCCCAGGTTGAAAAGCTGGTGTATCCTGGCGGAATGTAGACGGTAACATTTGCGCTGACCGGGGTGTCGCCGTAGCGGGCCGGGTCGCTTTTATCTTTGGGGGTCATCCAGAAAGTATGGGTCCCTGGACGCACGCCGATCAGGCGCAACGATGGATTGACGTTCAAGGACATGAATAGCCCGCCTTCCCAGGCGGCCCCCAGGCGGACTTCATAGCCGGCAATGTCGGGGTCGGTGACCGGGTTGGCGTAAATGCTGACCGCGTCGCCGGCCGCTGCGGCCGTCATGGCGGACAGGTTCGACGGTGTGCCGGTTTTGCCCACAATCTGCTGGCTGACCAGGTGACAGGTGGAAAAATTCTCTTTCAGGCCGGCGGTGGATACCGACCGGATTTTAATATTATAGGTTTCGCCTTCGTTGACCGGGTCCAGGACATAGTTGTTTTCCGATTTGGTCATAAATCGATAATCGGACGTTCCGCCGATGGAAAGCCAGATTTCGGCATAATCCCAGAACGGATAAACGGCCCTGTCCGGTCCTTCAAAGTCGATTTTCCAGCGGGTTAAGGTCCGGCCGCGCTCGATGTAGGTTTGTTCGGTGTGCGAAACATTGATGACCGACGGCGGGGCGGCCAGCACGTTCGGCAAGGTGGTGTCATACCAGGACAGGCCGGCGGTGTCGTAGGTGTCATCATACAGGCCGATGTCTTCCTCGATGGCCGAAATACTGACGGTTAGGTCCTGGTTGTCGGATTTTTCGATGATCCTGAATTTTTTGTTTGTCCAGCCGTAGGCGCTGGCGGTGATTTGAATCAGTTCATGGGGCCGCAGCCCCAGGGCCTTGGTGCCCAGGGTGACCGATATGGTTTTGTTGTAGCGGAAACGCTCAAGCAGATAGCTGCACATTTTCTGCACGGCGGCCAAATCGGTCAAGCCCGGCAAATCGACGGTGGCCTGGTTCTCGATGCCGTCGGCCACAATGGCGGCGCTGTCCGAATAGATGTAGTCGGCCAGCTGATAGGAGCCGGCGCCGTTGCCGTCGCCGGTCGGATTAAGCCAGCGGGCCCTGATTGAATTGTATTTGGCCGTGGCGCCGTCGCCGGCCGATATGCGCAGGCTGGAAACATTGCCGGCGGTCACGATGTCGGACTCGTCAAAGGACATCTGGACGGCCTCGTCGTTTAAATCGCGGTATAACATCTGGAAAGTGCCGGCGGATCGGACCAGGGCGCCGCGGAAATGGCCCAGGATCAAGTCAAGGTGGTCTGATACGTGTTTGTTGCCTTCCAGCGGGGCGTTGAAAGTCCAGCCCTTGGTGGTGCAGTAGTCGCGGGAATCCTCGATGTAATTGACATCGATGCGCCGGGTCTGGCTTTCGTTGGGGTTTAGGATTGAAAAATAGACATCGTCAATGTAAACGGTGCCGGCGGTGGCGTGGTAAACGCCGGTTATAAAGGGGCGCAGCTTGACGGCCGTGGCCGCGGTGACGGTGGCCCAGCCTTCAACGGTCGTCCAGGCGCCGGTTGTGTAGCTGGTTTCGGATAAAACGGTGACCCATTCAACGGTGGAGCCGGCGGCATCTAAAATGCGGGCGCCGCCAAGGATATAATCGCCGTTGTAATCGGCGGTTGCATAATAGCGAAATTTAAAATACAGCTGACAGCCGTTTTTGACCGGCAGTTCCGTATAATTGCCGTTTGTTGCAAAATAGGTGTATCGCTGGCCGGCGGCGCCGTTTTGCACAAAGGCCAGGCCGGGCCCGCCGCCGTATCCGCCGGTGGCGGTCCAGTAAAGGCCAGAGCCGTCGAGGTCGGTCCAGTAGTCGGTGTCAGCGGCCGCGGTGGTTTTGGAAAAATGGGGGTCTTGGCAAAGGTTTTTAAAATTGGTGTCAATGCCGAATCCGCCGCGGGATGCTGGCCGGGTCAAAAGATCATAGGCGATAAGGGCCGCGTTTTCGCTGTAGGCGGTGACATGGTCGACCGGGTCGTCGACTTGCAGGCCGCGCACTATGGCGGTAATGTTCGGCAGGCTGTTGTATTTTTCGCGGTCGTATTCCAGGCGCATGTACAGATAGGCCGTGTTGCGCTGGGTGTCGGTCCATTCGGTCAATTCCAGGTTTAGCGTGCTGCACACGGTCTGAATCGATGTTCCGGTGAAAAATTCCCAATAGATAAGGCTGTCGTAGTCACTGAAATGCTTTTCATCCAGAAAAACTTTGGCGTTGGGGCTGGTGGTGCTGTCGGTGTCGCCGTCGGCGGCGGCATCGACCAGGCCGGTCAGCGGGCCTTCGCCCAGGGCGCAGATGATGTGCAAATATTTCAGGTCATCACCGGCGCTGGCAATATAGGTCTGATTGGGTGCTACGCGGCAGGTGCCGTATATCAGGCGAACATGGGCGGCGGTGGTGCGCCGGGCTTTTAAGTGGCTGCCGGCTTCCAGGTCCATGGCCGGGGCGTCGGGGCCCAAAAGTTCGTTTAAGCCAAAAGATACGGCCACGGCCGCAGCCATGTTGATGCCGGCAGCGGCAACGGTGGCGGCGATGCCTTCAAGGGCAAGCCAGGCAGCTATTGGGGCACCCATATTAAAAAAACCTTCTGGCAAGAATCGGCCGGTTGTATTGTCCCAGGGTAACGGTACAAACGCCTTCATTGACGGTGGATGCCAGGGCCTGGTTGCGCTTTAAATTAATGGCCGGGTAAATATGGCCGGCCGGCTGTTTGATGGCCAGCAAGTCGTAACATTTTAAGCGGTCCAGGTCGGCCGGCTGGCCGATTTCGGCCAGTAGTTCAAGCAGGATATTTTGCGCTGCCTCGGGCTGTTCGGTAAAAAATGCCAAATAGTTTTCAAGACTAAGGTGCTTGTATGTGTCCGGCACTTGGGCCCCCAGGTCGGTCAATACCGAATGCACCAGGGTCAGGCACGGCATCTGCCTGTAACTTTTACCGATGTATTTTCCGGTCAACTCGGACATGGGAATTTTTTTTAATTCGTTCATTCTTTTGGCTCTCGGCCCCACCAGATGTTTTTTTCGCTGATTGCCGGCAGCCAGCGAAAGCCGCCGAAGTTGTCGGTATTGGCCAGCTGGGTGCAGCGGCCATATTGCTGGTCACACCAGGTTTCTGCGCCGGTGTAGCCGCATTCGGCGCCTTTGAAAATCCAGGGGCATGTGGCCTGGTACTTTCGCAGGGTGCGCCGGTTCCATAGCAAAAATTCATCGGCCAGGCGCAGCCGGGCCCGGTCTTCGGACAGGTTCCAGTTTTCGACAAATCCGGTAAAAAGCGCAGCCGGTGTAATCAGCTGGTAATTGTCATCAACGCAGCCGATGTACAGGCTGGCGGTTTTAAAAACGATGTCTTCGTTTAAGATCACGGCCGACAAGGTCAGATCGACGTTGTCAAGGTCGATGTCCACGCGGTCCGGACCAAGTCCGGATGACTGGCGCAGGGGTGAAACCTGCATGGCCCGCGGGCTGTATTGGTTGGTGGCGTAGGTCAGCGGGATGTCACAGTCGGTATAATAGGCCGGGGTTGTGAATCCCAATTCCAGCAACCAAAAGGGGCGCAGGGTTTCAGCGGCCAGGGCCGCGGTCAATGTGGCGTCGAATGTGATCATAATTTGCTTTTTGACGGCCGAATAAAAATAATCGGCAGTATAATAATAGCGGCCAGGGCAACAACCACGGCCATGGCCATGGTTCGGATTATGTCGGCAAGTTCGGATTTCATAAGGTGGAGGTCAATCCTTCCAGGGCAATGGCGCCGGTTTGAAAAAGGTTATTCATAAAAAGTTCACGGTTGAACATATCGTTTTTAAAGCGGGCCCTGATACGCAGATAGCCGGTAAAATCGGCCGTTATTTGGGCGCCTGTTGTCGGGCCCACGGTGAACTGGACGCGGTCGGCGGACGCCTGGCCGCCGCCGGATAAAATGGTGACGCCGGTTTCCTCGCTGCCGTTGACATAAATGGTATGGCTGGATGTGGCCCGGCCGGGCAAATCAAAAACGCTACCGCCGTCGCCGGTGCCGACGTACTGGCCGGCATGGGTAAACGAAACGCCGGCGGAAAGGGCCAGGTCATAAATCCAGAATGCTTCAAAACCGCCCTGGCGGGCCAGGTAAAAGGACCACAAGGTTTGCATATCGGCCGCGGAAAGGGCCCGGTATCGGACGGTGACATCGTAGGTTGGAAAAACCTGCTTTGCCCGGCGCTGCTGGGCGCCGTTGTCAAACGGAGACACCAGGGTTTTAAAAACCGGGGTGACAATCAGCGGATAAACCGGGGCCGGGTTGGTTTCGGGCCAGGTTGCCATGTTATAGGGTCCTTCGGGTTGTTTGGCGCAGGCGGCCGTTGTTTTTCATGTTTTCGTCCACGACGGCCACGACGGCGCCGGGGTTGCGGCGGACAAAGTCTTCAAAGCTAATAGGGTCTAAGGCCTGGATATAAAAATTATTGCTGCCGCCTTTGCCCAGGGCGGCCATCTGTTCGGGGGTAAAAACGCCTTCATCCTCTTTTAAAATGGCCGGGTATTCGCCCGGCAGCACGCCGGGAATGTGGCCGCTGTGCAACCTCGGGGCGCCGGCAAAGGCCGCGGCCGGGATCGTGCGGCCCGGCAGGGCGCTTTTGCCGATAATGCCGCCGGTGTGGGCAATGCCGGCCGATGTGAAAAGGGCGTCCAGGCCGGCGCCGAATAGTTTGGATGATACCTGGCCAAAAATCGATTTAACGATGTCGGCGGCCTCGTAGGTGCCTGAAATAATGCCCTGGAACATATTTTCCATGGTGCCGCCGACGGTTTTGGCGCCTTCGTGCCAGGCTTCGGTGAACGTATCGGCGCCGGCGGTAATGTCGTCCAGGTGGTCTTTTTGGCGCTGGTCGGCTTCGGCCAGGGCCAAAGAGTGCTGGCCTTCTACATCATAGCCGGCGGTCAGGGCGATCAGGGCATCCTGTTGCAGCTGGGCGCCGGCGCTGGCCATTTGTTCCAGGCGTTTTATGTAGGCCTCGACGTGGGCGTCCATGGCCTCGAAACCTTCCACGGTTGTATCGGCCAGGCTGCTGACCGCCTTTTCAGTTCTTTCGATGGCGGCCGGTGCGGCCGGGCCAAGCAGGCCGCCGCGGCTGTCGGCATCCTCGGCCCCCAGGCCGCGGTTTAAAATGGCGTCCACCATTTTCTGGCGTTCCATGAATCCGGCCAGCTTGAATTTGTCAAAGTCAAGCAGGCCGCGGCTGGCCAGTTCGCTGCCTTTGGCAAAGGTTTCTGACACGCTGCGCAGCTGGGCGTATTCGGCAATTTTACCGATGGCGCCGGCCAAAGTGACGGCGCCTTCTGCAATTTTGGCCATATGGACCGGCAAATCCTGGCTGATTAACTGGCTGTTGTTTTCCAGCCAGGTTTTCATTTGCATATTGATTTCGGTTATGAACTGCTTGGCCGCATCCAGGCCGCCGGCGTCCATGATCGAGCGGCCCAGCTCGACCATCTGGGATTTAAATTCGTTGACCAGGCCGGCCCAGGTGGTGCGGGCTTTTCTGGCGGCACCGGAATAGTCGGCGTCAAGGCCCTGCCAGATTGCATCGATGACCTGCTCGATGGGAATTTTGGCCTTTTGGATTTCTTCGACGGTGGCGCCAAAGGCCTCGGTCAGATATTTGCGGGCGTTTATGCCGGCCTCGGACATCTGGTTGAGTTCTTCGGCGGACAGCCGGCCCAGGGTCTGCATCTGGCCCAGGGCCCTGGCCACGCGGGGCATGGCGTCGTTGCCGAAAATGGCGGTGACATCGACCAGGGTTTCCATTTTTTCGATGGTCGGGTTTAGGCCCATGGCCTGCATCATGGTGAAAGCGTTGACCGCTTCGACGGTATTAACCGGCATTTCCATGGCCCAGGCGTTGATTCGTTCCAGGGTTTCGTGGCCGCGGCCGTCGGTCAAGGCGTCCAGTTTGATTTTCATCTGCTCAAAACCAGAACCGATTTCAAGCAAAGAGCCGGCCACGCGGTTGGCGCCGTAGCCAATGCCGATGCCGGCCAGCATTCCTTTGAATGAAAACATGGCGCCGGTCAGGGCCTTGATATTGCCGGTAACGGCATTGAAGGCCTGGTCAGTGACCTGGCGGGCGGTCAATAGGATGTCCAGCTTTTCGTCGGCCATTTAGATGCGTTTGCCTTTCGCTTTTTGTTTCCAGTTTTTGCGGATGTTCTGCCAGGCCTGGCGGTGGTTGCTTTCCCAATAGGGCCGCACGATGGGCCGGGCCGGGGTTTTAAATTCGGTTTCGCCGGCGGTCAAAAACATGACCTTGCGGGTTTTGACACGCTGGCTCAAGCTGTCGCCCAGGTTGGCAAAAAAGCGGCGCTGTTTTTCGGAGACCTGGCGCCGAAAACCAGCCTGGTGCTTTTCGGCCAGGGCCCGCAGGGCCTGGCTGCCGACAAATCCAAAGCGGACCTTGACAGGGTTTTTGCTTTCGACCTTGTAGCGCACGCCGGCGGCCAGGCGGGTCAAGGGTTTGTTGGCCCGCAGCCGGCCGGTTTTGGCACGCCGGGCCAAAAAGGTCAGCGGTGCAAAGCGACGGCCGCCGGGATCGCCGGCGCGGATTTCCTTTTTAAGCTGGCGGACCTGGCGGAAGGCCTCGACGCGTATGGCGGTGTCAAGGGCCTTCCAGTAGCGGCGGCGGCGCTTTTCAAGGTGTGTGATCAGGGCCGCTGCCTTGGTCGCTGTTATTTGAATTTCCGGCAGCATAATGGTTCAGTTGGTGGTGTTCTAAGGCCCGGATTTTTTGCATGACCAAATCGGTCAATTCGATTTCCAGGCGCTTTGCCTCTTGATAAAGGACGTTGTAGTCAAGGCCGATGATTGAAAAACCGCCGGCCCGCCACTGGGTCGAAACCGCTGTCCATAGAATCCAGGTTTCTTCGTTTTGGCTGGCCAGGGGCGGCGGCTGGCTATATTCGCAGCCTTCGCCGCAGTGGCAGGGCGGCCGGTTTTTGTGAAAATCGGCGCAGGCCTTGCAATAGTTTAGCCGCTGGCGGTCGTTGGTCCACTGCCAGCGGCTAACAAGTTTTTTAGTTCTTCGGCTGACAAAAAGGTTTCTTCCAGACATGCCCGCCAAAGCTGTTGGCTGTATTTGTAGGTCATTTCCTCGATGGCTTCGACCGGGTCCAGGGTGGCGTCTGTTCTGACCAGGGCTTCATTGAAAACCAGGTCCATGGCCTCGTCGACCTGCTCATATTTCAAATTGTTTAAATCGTAGCCATCGGCCCGCAGCTGCTTGATAAACTTGCGGGATAGACCTTTGACCTTGAAACTGTGCCCGTTGATTTCAACTGTGCGCATGATGCTTTCGACCTTTCGCCTTTTAAGGTTTAAAACGTATAGCTGGCCACGCCGTTGGTGACGCGCACGATGACCGCGGACGCGTCGGCGTCATCACCGTAAAAGCCCTGCCAGTTTAAATCGGCAATCAGTCCCTGGGGGCCTTCGATGGGCGGGCTGGCCTGCTCATAAAAAATTTCAGGAAATTCGATTTCAAAAATTGAACTGGCGCCGGCGGTGACGGTGATTTTGATGGATGATTCGGTCAGGGCCAGGGCCTTGTCGTAAAGGGTGGTATCTTTGAAAAGGGCCTTAATATTGCCGGAAACGCCGATGGTTCCCTCGGGCAAATCGCCGCGGCTGCCGGATGCGCCGATAACATAGTTGCTTGCATCCAGGTCAAAATCGATATTGAACGAAACTTCCCTGGCGTCTGAAAAGGCGCCGCCGCCTTCGGTGATTGCGGCCTGAAAGTTCTGCACGCGGTTTAGTGCCAGGGTCGTGGGGCTGGCGTCCATTGATGCCAATTCCATGGACTGGCCGGCACCCATAACGCTGATATTTGCCACCAGTTCGCCGTCGCCGCCGACGGTGCCCGCAAAACCGGCCACGCGGCAGCCGGTAAGCTGCTCGTATTTGGGGGTGGCAAGGTCAGCGAACTGCTTTTCCAGGGTAAAAGATGGCTGGTCATCGTTTACCTTGAAAGTGTGGGTATAGGGGTCAACGCCGGTGGTCGTGGGGGTGTTGAACATGGCATACAGCCAGTAAATCAGGGCGGTCGAATCGACCGGGACCACGACCGGGCCGGAAACGTCGATATTTCCGGCGAACGGCTGGGCGGGGTTGCGTGAATCGCGGATGGTTTCGGCCCGGTTGAGGGTGCGCCGGCCGGCCACGCCGCAGGTATTGAAAGGCATCACATAACCGGCCGATGGGGCCTGGTTGTAGGTGCTTTCATAACCGATTAAAACTTTTGCTTTAGATCCTCTTTGCTGGGCCATTTTTAATACCTCATTTTTTGTTTAGTCAATCGGATCGGTTCCGATGGTGGTCTGTTCGGTGAAAATAACGTCCATATAGCCGTGGACTTCCGGCAGGGCGCCGGCGGTGTCCGAATCGACGGAAATTTCCATGGTCATATCGGCCGGCAGCGCAGCTTTTAAGGCGGCCACGGTTTTGGTGACCATTTCAGATATCAGCTTGACGCCGGCCGGCTCGATGATGTTGGACTCGGCACGGACCTGGCGGTTTTCGCTGACCAGGACCAGAAAACAGCGCAAAACATATTCGATGTCAGGCTTGACCTGGCTGGCGTTTTTGCCGGGTGAATAAAGGATTATATACGGGGCATCGCTGTCGATATCCGGCGGTGTTTCGCTGTCGATGTCAGGAAACACGGTAACCGGGCGGCCGAAATTGGCCACCGACCAGGCGGACAGGTCGCCATCGGTGGCCAGGGCCGTGAAAAAGGTTTCAAAAAAGCTGTACAGTTCCATGGTGATTTACAGCCCGCGGGATTTTTTAACCATTTTTTTGCAGGCCGCGTCGCCCGGTTCGGCCTTTTCCATGGCAATCAGTAGCAGGGCGTCTGCTTTGGATGCCTCGATTTTTTTGGGTTTGGGCTCTCCGGTCTTTTCGTCGATTTCCAGGCGGTGGCGTTCGCCGCCGCAAACGGTGGATTGTAACAGGTTGATTTTGTAAACGTCTTTTGCCATTTTACTGCCTTCCTTTCTTTGAATCAGGGCGCCGGCGGTTTTGGTGGATAGTGCCATTTTGATGCCTTTGTTGTCGGGTTGATATTGCCGGCCGGGCCCGATTGCCCGGCCGGCCATCTTTAAACCTGGCGCTGTTTAACGCCTACTGTTGGGGTTATTCAGTTTTTACAAGCTGTCATTTTCAAAGGCGAAACTTTCAGGGTGTCTGACGGCGGTGTCGATTGAATTGTGAATGACAATCCGCAGGGTGCCGGCCAGGCCCTTGGTGTAGGGGTCGATCAGGACATCCAGCGCACCCCAGAAGCCGATTAAAAGGTCCATCCAGTTGCCAAAAAACATATCACCGCTGACAACCTGGCTGGTGACGCCGGTTTTATAGCCGTTGATCGGGGTATTCGGGCTGCGGGTGTCCCAGATAAATTGAGCCGTGCCGGTGGCCTTTTCGGTGGTTTTCAGGCTGCCGCGCATGGCCGGTTCGACGATGTAGCCCAGCGAACCCAGCAAGGCGTTGTCGACGGCGACCGCGCTTTCCATAGCCACGGTTTCGGCCCAGGTCGGCACGGCGGCGGCCCACTGGCCCGGTGCGTTGATGCCGGTCTGATTGGAAACGCCGGTCGGCTGGCCGCTGGCGCCGCTGCCGTATAGGGCCGCCACGTTGATGGCGGTCGAAACGGCCTGGATCAGATCGTCGCGGACCAGGGCTTCAACGTCCATGGACGATTGCAGCAATAGGTTGCGGGTAATTTCGGTGTAGGCCCCCAGGGTGGCCGGACTCATTGCGACCTGGTCGAAAGTCGGGCTGGACTCGGCCACGTTGCCGCCTTCGGTGGCGACCCAGGCCGCCGATGCGCCGGCGGTTTTGCGCGGGATGGCCACATCACCGACCAGGCCGGTCAGCACGCGGGCACCCATGGACATGACCACATTTAACGAGCGCAGGACATCGATAAACGAACCTGTCAAAAGGTTGGTGGCGACAAGTTCCTCGCCCGCGGTGGCGGTGCCGGCCGAAAGTGCCCTGGAAAGGGCGCTTTCTTTTCCCAAAAAAGGCACTTCGCGGCTGATATACAGGTCATAGGGCAGCATAAAGCCTTCGGCCTGCTTGTTGAATTTGTCGGCGCAGGTGTCGGACACGGCCCGCTCATGGGCGGCGGCGTCGACGAACTCGCGCTGGTTCGGATAGGCCAGGGCCCGCAGGGCTCTGAAAAGTGAAAAGTCTTCCAGGTCACGACCGCCCAGGCCGATGGAAGGGTCGGCCACGGTCAGGGGCTTGTCGTCCAGGTCGTCTTTGGTGTCGATGATATGGCCCTGGAATCTTTCCAGGGTCCAGCCTTCATTGATGGCCCGGTCGCCGGCTTCGCGCATGTTGAAGCGGGTGGCCAGGGCGCTAATGTCGGCCGATCTTTTGCGCTCGGCCTCCAGGATGTCGGTTTCGGACCTTTGGGCCTCGGCCGGGGTCGGGATCGTCTGCGGGGTCGTGGTGACTTCTACCTGCTGGGCGGTTTTGGTTTCTAAATTTTCCATTTTTGGCTGCTCCTTGTTTAAAGGTTGTGTTTGGTTTGAATCGTCGGACCTGCCCACGCCGACGGTGGCATCGGCCGGAATGCTCACCAGGGACACTTCAAGCGGGGTCCATTTCACGGCCCGGTAGGTGTCCAGCTTGTCGCCGTCTTTGGCTTCGGTGATTTCCCATTTTTGCACGGTATAGCCCACGCTGACATTTTGCCGGATGCCGTCTTTGACATCCTGGAAAACTTCTTCGGCTCTGGCCGATCTACCAAATCGGACCACTGCACGACCTTTCGAGTCTTTGCCGATGTAGGCCTTTTCGATCACGCCGACCACATCCCTGCGGTCGTGATCACACAATAGGTTTCCGCCTGTGTTGAGGCGGGACAGGTTCACGGATGATTTTTTATGGTCAAGAATCTCGATGCCGAAAAAACGCTGGTACGGGTCATCGGACGAAAAAGAAAGCTCGGCGGTGCGGGCGTCTTCGTCGATGTCGTCCTGACGGATTTGCAGGCTGCGGAAATATTTTTCATTGGGGTTTGGCTGGCGCTTTTCCATTGCTCGTTCCCTTCTGTGGCGGGTTTAAATCGATATTGTGTTTTTTGGCCAGGCGGTTTTCGCGGGCCTCGTCGGCCAGAACGTCTTCAATGCGGGTGCCGGTTTCAAGGGCCAGGCGGGTCCTTGATTTGATTTTAAGGCCCTGGGCCGCTCTGGCGGCGGCCATGTCTTTGGCCGGGTCGATCCAGGACCAGCGGCGGCCCTGCCAGTAAACTTTCAGCCATTTGTCCATTTTACGGGGCGGCAGCTTGACCTGACCGGATGCAATCGCCCAGGGCAGCCAGGCCTTGAAAATCGGTGAAAGCAGGTTTTGAATCAGCCAGGCCTGATAGATCATCCAGGCGTCGCGTTCTTCCAAAAGGCCCTGGCGCAAACTGCCGAAATTTGCCTCGCGCAAATCCGAAGTCAAACTGGCATACTGGACATTGAGGCCGGCGGCGGCGCCTTTTAAAACGGCCTTTATAAAATGCTCAAATCCGGCGTTGGGGTGATCGATGTCAAATTTTTTAAATTCCCAGCCGGCCGGCAGGCTTTTTAATTTGCCGGGTTCCACATCCATGACCAGGTTGCCGTCGCTGTCTTTTGAATCGCCGGGAAAGCGGCCAAATCCGGTGGCCGGCTTTTGAAAAAATCCGCCTTTAGCCGCACCCACGCGGGCGCTGACAAGTTCGCTTTCCTCATATTTGCCGATGCTGTGAAGGCGGGCCCCAGCTGACACGGTCCAGGGTATGCCGCGGACCTGGCCGGGCCGCTCGGCAACAAACAGGTGCAGGACCTGGTCGGCGGGCAATACGCGATGCTTCTGCCCGGCTGAAACGCTGTGACTGTCGCCGGGGTGCTTTTCTAAAATGTGGTAAGCCGCGGGGCGGTTCCAGCGGTTGCGCTGCACGCCCATGCAGATGTTGCGGCGCTCGTCGTTTAGTTTTTCGTCCAGGTGATCGGCTTCAAAAACCTGCAAGGCAAAATTAAAGCCGTTGTGTTTGAAGCGGGGCACCATGCGGACCATAATTTCGCCGTCCCTGGGGGTGGCGGTGGCGGTCAGATCCTCGATGTCTTTTAAGCTGTACTGACCGCACACTGTGCAGTTGCCCTTTTCGGACCAGCGGGAGAAAGCAGACTCGATCTGCTCGATGGCCGGGTCGTCGGCCACGTCTTTGCCGTTGATCTTTTCGGATGCCATGGAGTGAAACTGAACACCATTCGGGCCCACAATATTGGTTTTGCACAAGTTCATAAACTTGCGGCCGTAGTCGTTAAAAGTGCATAATTCGCGGGAACGGGCCCGGCGCAAATAAAGGGTTGTGCGGATTTCTTCGTTGATCGACCGGGTGGACGTGGTCCAGTCGCTTGTTAGGCGGTTGACCTGGTCGATGGTAAGGCCGGCATTTTTGGCGATGGCCGGCAGCTGCAAATATTTGAAGACAAGCAGGCCCATTTTTTGACGAATCGAATATTTTGGCATCATATAAACCTGATATGGATGTTATCGTCGAATCCTTCGCCGGCGGCCAGGGCTTCGCGCTGCTCGATGCTGGCCAGCCATTCTTTGTACCTGGTCAGCCACATTAGGACCTGACCGGGGCGCAGCTTTTCGATTTTCTCGCCGCCCACTAAAGTGGATAGCTGGTCACGCGTGGCCTTTTTGGCGATGGTGGCCTGTAGGGCCTCGATGACCTGCTCGACGTGTTCGCGTTCTTGGGCCAGGTTGAAGTCATAGCCGTCGGTCTGGGCGGTCAGGTCAGTTTTGATTTTGATTGTGCCGCGGCCGACGGTGTGGCGTTTCAGGCCAGGGATGTCGGTTACATAGGCTTGATATTGATAAGTTCCGGCGGTGTAGTCGGCGGTAAGGAAGGAATCCAGAATGATCTGGTGGTCGTCGCCGTCGGGCACGGAATCAAAAGTGATCTGGGTCCCAGGTTTTACTAGGACATAGGACAGGGTCCAGGCGCTGGCCGGAAAATCGGAAAGGGTCTTTTTCCATTGGACCATGTCGCCGGCGTTGATTTCAGCGGGCTCGGTGTTCGGATTTGGAATGGTCATGCAAAATCCTTGATTTTGGAAAATATTGTGGTTTGGTAAAAGTTGGACCACTATATCATGGGGTTTTGGGCAAATCGGGTAAATAGGGTGTAAATGGGTGCTAAATTGGGTCTAAATTGGTGTTTAAATTGGTTGCAGGGAAATGAAAATTTATCATTTTTTGTGAATTTTGGCGTGAAAAACCGGCCGGCGGCCAAATCGGGGTCAAATGATGCAGGCCCGGGTATGGGGGGTGCGGTGATCGTTGCTTGTAGGGGCTCTGAGGCGGCCGGCCTGTAAAGCCGCGTCAATAGCGAGTTTACACAAACAGGCCGGCCTGGTGGTATGATTTGAAGGTTTTGGCCGTGTTTTTTTGCAAAATCTGCGAGCTAAAAACGATAATGGCGCTGGGAAATGGGCAATTTCGGGTTTCACCGCCAAAGCGCAGCCGGCCGCGAATAAAACGAATTTCGCCGGCCATGGCGTATTCATGCCACCAGGCGGTATCGGTGCGGGCCGGGACCAGGCATACAATAGTGGATCCTAGCCTGGCTGAAATGTAGGCCTTTTTAATCCAGCGTTTGACCTGGCGGCCATAGGGCGGGTTTAGCCAGCAAGTGCCGGTCCAGGGCTGCAAAAGGCCGTCTTGCTGCGGTGAATAGTAGCGGCGGCATTTGGCGTTTTGGGCCGTGGCGCACACGTCAAGGGTGAAATTGAATTCACGGTCCAGCTGGTCGAAAAGGTCCTGGGGTGTGGACCATTCGCAGCTATTGGATGACAGCCTTTTACGCAGTTTGTCCATAATCAAGTGGCCTCGGGGTCGGGCGGGCCCTGGCAAACGGTGATTTCTTTGAAAAACTGGTCCACGTTTTCGGCGCAGGCGTAAATGCGGCGTTTGTGTACCAGGTGCGGCAGGCCCATTTTTAAAAAGTCGTCAAGGGCCTGGTCCGATCTGATACCGATGTAATTTTTCAGGGCATCGCGGCCGATTAAAATTTTGCTGCTTTTCATATACCTTGCATCCAGCTGCCACCGGCCGGGCTTACCCAGGGGCTGCCGGCTGCGGGGGTCAGTTCGTCGTCGTCGTCGTCTTCGTCCTCGATGTCTTCGGGGGTCCAGTACGGTATACCGATAATGTCGGCCGCCACCAGGGCCAAAACACTGCAATCAAAGCCATGGTTGTCGCGGTTTTTGGGATTAATCCAGATGCCCTTTTCTTCGTCCAGGGTTTCGGCCACCATATGGGCGGCCCATTCGTCGGTGGTTTCGCTGTGAAAATACCAGGCCCCAGGGTCGCCGGGTTGCACGGCCAGCCGGGATGCCAATTCGTTTTTGTAATGGGTGGTATTGACGCGGACCAGGCGCAGGCCGCCGGGGATGCGCTCGGTTTTGCCGGGGTAGTATTCAATTTGAGAATAGGCAAACGGGGCGGTCAGGCGGTCTTTGCCCTGGCTCGGCAAAATGGCGCCGGGATGGGCGTTGCAAAACTGGTACACGTCGCGGGTGGAAAATCCGCCGGCGCTCGAACCCATGGCATCCTGTACGGTAAAATGAACCAGGTACGGGTTGCCGTCGGCGTCTGTATATTGATGGTGCCAAAGGACATCGGCCAGGGCCTTGAAATTGGTGACAAAGCCTTCCCTGATTTGCCAGCTGTCGGGCTTGATACCGTAGCCCCAGGCCCTGACCTCGTACCAGAAGCCATACTTTTGCGTGTCGACGCCGGCGGTCAGGCCCGCCACGATGCCGCCGCCGGGCACGGCGCCGCGGGGCCGGGTGTCTTTCAGGTTTTTAATGCCATCGGTTGTGGATTGCTGAATATAGGCTTTCCAGGGAACTGCTTTATGGGCGTTCTGAAAGTCTTTTAATTCGTTTTTGTCTTTCTGGCCTTTTATAAACTGGGCCGCGGATTCGGACATGGAAACAAAGGACGATATCCAGGCCGGATAGTGAAAACCGATTTTTTGCGGCCGGTAGCTTTTCAGCCAGGTGTCAAGGGAAATGCCGCGGTTGCGGTCACGCCACTGGCCGGCCCTGGCCGCCGCGTTGCGTTTGGCGTCATCCCATTGGGCGCTGCATCCGGTACAATGATAGCGGGCCTGTTTTTCAGCCTCTACCTGGTTAGGATTGGCGCCTTTTCCCCCAGGCCATTTGATGTTTTCAAAATCCATCAGCTGGAAGGTGCCGCAATCAGGACAGCGGACATAATAGACAAATACGACCTGGGCGTCGTTTTCAAGGGCCTGCCAGATGGGCCCGGCCTCCACGGTCGGGGTGGATACTCGCCAGATTTTGCGCATATGTGAAAATGTGCGGGTGCGCTTTTTGGCAAGGTTCGTGGGGCTGGCTTCTTTTTTGGTGGCCGTGGCCGGGTATTTGTCTTCTTCGTCCAGGACCACATACGGCAGCGGCCGGTTGCCCAGGCGGGCGGCGCTGTTGGCCCAGGCCATATAGATAATCAGGTTTTTCAGCTTGATTTTAAGGGCGCTTTGGTCGTCCTGGTATCCGGTCAGGTACTGGCGCAGCCGGGGGCTGTCGCTGTACATGGGTTGCAGGCGGTCTTTGGAATTGTCGCGGGCGGTGACCTCGTCGGGATAGACCACCATGACATTGCCGGGCCGGCGGTCGGTGCCGTAGCCCACGCAATTGTTGACACAGTCGGATTTTCCGGTTTGCGGCGGGGCGCAGATGATTATTTCCTGAACCGATGGAAAAAAGGACGCATCCATGATGCCGGCCAGGTACGGGGTGGTTGAATTTTTCCAGCGGCCGGGGATGGCGGCATCGGCCGGCAGCACGCGGTGGCGCTCGGCCCATACGCTGGGCCGGATTTGCTTTTTGCGGCGCAGCTGGCGGCGTTCGCCGGCAGACCACTTGACCGCAGCCGGGATCGTGCGCTTGCGGCCGGTGACATGGTGCTTTTCGGCCAGGGCCTCGATGCCGCCGGGCGGCAGCCAGGCCGGATCGATGGCCAGCGGTTGTTTTATGTGGGGCTTGGGTAGCATTAAACCGTTAATTTTACCTTAATTTTGCCGCGAGCTGGGCGGCTTGACAAAGGTGTTTTTCCAAAATTAATAATTTACGTTTCTTCGATATACCGGCCGGCTGCCAGCCGGCTATTTTGAAACAATAGCCAGGGTTTTGGCTTTTGATGGCCCGCGGGTTTATGTATGTATAGGCCCTGGTTGGCCCCCAGCGGTCTAGGGCCCAGGCTTCGGCCTCTAAAATCAAGCTGCTGGAAAGGTGCGGGCCTTCGTTTCTGAAAACGGCGCAATTAATGCCGGCCTGGCCGGCGTTGGATTGAAACATACGCCAAACAAAAAGGGCCTGACAATCGGCGGTCATCAGGGCGATATGTTCGCCGGGCCCTATAAACTGAAACCGCGGCCGGTCGTCGGCGTAGCGGTAACAGGAATAATGTTTTTCATATATAGCCAGGGCGTCTTTGTCGCCGTCGCGAATTTGCAGCCAGCGGCCGGTTTTGGACATATCAAGGCGCAGCTGCATCAAAAACCTTTCCTGATTATGACGTTGATTTCTTCCATGTTGCCAAAGTCGTCAAGCAGCTGGTCGATGGCTTCGTCGACCAGGTTGACAAAGATGTCGGCCTTTTCGGCCTGGCCGCCGACGGTGTGGACCAGGTCGGACGCAGCGGTCCTGAAATAATGTTTCAGGCCGGCTTCAAGGGCGGCGATTTTGACCGCGGCTTCGGTCTGCACGTCGGTTTTTAACAGATATTTGCCCATTTCGCGGTCAAGTTTGAATTGGCGTTCTTTTATTTGGATATCAAGCAGTTGTTCTTCTTTGGCGGCTTTGCGTTTTTGGACTTCGCCAAGGTCAGGGGCCAGGCGGTCGCCTTTTTTCTTGAGGGTCAGGGCGTAGCTTTCAAGATCAGGGTGCAGGACGCTGCCGTCGGGGGCGGTGCGCAGTTTGCCTGCGTTGGCGTCCTGGTACAGCTTGGTGTGCCCGATTTTAAAACCTTGTTCTTTGAGCCATTTGAAAGCGGCCCTGACATTGGGGTGGCGCCGGATTGACTGGTCGATGGCCTCGGCGTATTTTTTGCAAAATTTATCCAGGGCCTTTTCGGATTCCTGCCAGGCCTTTAAATCCGCGGCGGATTTGTTGCGGTTGTAGGCCTTGAAATTGTCGGCCACGGCGTTGGCCAGGGTGCGAATTTTTAACTGGTCTTCCTCGCTGGCCAGGGTCAGAATGTGCTGGATTGTTTTTTTATCCATAAATCAGTTGGCCTTGTGCCATTTATCTTTGTATTTTTTGATAAAATCAGCGGGAAATTCAGATTTCCAGCCACAATTCGGACAGACAAATTGCTTTCCATCAAACTTTGCCCTGGGCATTGTGCTGCACTCGCTGCCGCAATACGGGGCGTATCCTTCACGGTTTATCAAGTTTTCTTGAACTAAGCTGGTCATAGCTTCAAAACCTTGTCGATATACTCGTCGATTTCGTGGTCGCTGTCGTCGGGGTGAATGCCGCTGACCTGGTCGGCACCGGATAGCTTGGCGATTTCCTGCACGCAGCGGATGGCGCCGGTATAGTCGCCGGTTTTCACCAGGCGGTGGTACAGGTGCCGGAAGGCCTCCAGGCACCAGCCGGCCCGCACTTCGGGCGGCAGGCTGGCCGACTCCACAAATTTTTTCAAAGCCTGCTCGATGACAAAGCGGGCCTGGTCGCCTTCGATTTGAAGGTCGGCCAGGGCTTCGACGATATCGCCGGCGGTGTGGCCTTCGGTCAGCCAGTGAAAAACCTGGGTGACATGGTCAACGGGTTGCTGGGCGGTGTCGTTCATAGCTTTTTAAATGCCTTTCGATTGTGTTTTAAGCCGGCATCCAGGGACCTGGCCGACGTTTTTTTCCAGATTTCGGCGGCCAGGTCGGACAGAAAGCCGGCCAGCTGCGGGTCGTCCTGGATGTCGAAGTCTTCCAGGCGGGGGTTTGAATTCAGGTTCATGCTGGTTTTAATTACCAGGTTCCAGGCCTCGTTTTGAATCAGCACAAATTTGGCGTGGTTTTTGGTGACGCGGATGGCGTCATAGCCGAAAAGTTCGCGGATTTTGGCCGCAAAGCCAGGCTGGCGGCGCTGGAAAGTCATGTCGACCATGAACTTGATTGATTTGATTTTTTTGGATTCGACCAGGTCATGGGCGTCGGAAATATCGGCGCCGGATGCGGTCCAGGTGGAAATAAACAAGTCCGCGGGCCCGGTCTGGTCCAAAATGACGGTTATCAATTCAATCAGTGAAAACTGGCCCTTTGTAATTCCGAAAATGGCGCAACCGGGGTACAGCTGGCCGGCGGCTTCGGACGCGGTTTCCATGCGCATCAGCTTTTTTATTTCGCGGGCGTCGGGTACGTGGCCGCGGACTGAAAACGGGCTTTTCAATTTGGCCTGGTCAAAGGTCAGCTGCTGCATTTTACGTTCGACCAATAGCGGGTTTTTTCTTAGGCCTGGCATTGTTCGGTTTCCTTTTCGTCCATGCGTTTTTGGCTGTCGGCCGGGTTGAAGCCGTTGGGATAGCGTTTTTTTAATTTTTCGACGTTGCGGGCCATGATGTCGGACAGGTCCAGGCGCAGGGTGTGACAAATAAAAGCCATATAAAATTGGACATCGCCCAGTTCTTCGATAACTTTGGTCAGGTTGACAGGTTTGTCGTGAAAAACGATCTTTTTGACCAGGTCTAAAAATTCGCCGGATTCGCCGGCCAGGCCTGCGCTGGCGTTTAACAGCTGGTATTCCCAGGGTTGCAGGTCGCGGGTTTGCTGGTTCATGGTGGCCACGCTGGCGGCTTGAAATTCGGTTGCATCCATTTTAAAAAATTCCTTTCATCAGATTGTCGGCGGTAATCAGTTCGGCCGGGTGATCGTGCAGATAGTCAAAAATTTCGGAATTGAAAAAAACCAGTCTGGATATCTGGCCCAGGGCCCTGTCATTGTGCCAGTTTTCATTATGCTCGATGCCCAGGCGGGTTTTGGTGCAAATGATACTGACCGGATAATTTTTTAACAGCTGCTGCAACTGGTCCAGGGCATCTATGACCGGCTGGCGGTCGGCTTCGGGCTTTTTGGGGGCCGGTTTGGGCGCTGCGGGCTTCGGCGGCGGTGGTTTACTAGCCGCCCGCCCGCCTTTCCCTGCTCCCGCTTTTTCTGGACAAGGTCCGAAACGGAAAATCGGCGGCAGCCCGCTTTTTAGCCATTTGACAATATCCAGGCCGGCTGCGTAGGCTTCGCCGGGGTCTTTGCCGTAGTTTTCAGGGACCGGGTAATACTTAGCCCTGCGGTATTGTTTGGACCACCAGGCCCAGGCGCTGACGCCGGCGTCGTCGCGGTCCAGTGAAACCAAAATGGCCAGGGCCCTTTCAAGTTGCCGGTGCAGCTGGGCATCTGGTTTAACAGACACGCTGCCGATGGCGGCCACGATGACCAGGTCGCCGGCCAGACAATCAATCATAACGCCGTCAAGTTCGGTTTCTACGATGGCCCAGGCGGATTTTATAGGATCCAAACTGCTCGGGGCGCTGGACCAGGGCTGCATGTTGCTGCCGGGCACGGCATAATAGCGGCCGTATTTTTCGGCGCCGGCATCGTCGGCCCGGCGAATGCGCAGGCGGATGACGACATCGCCCTGGCGGTGCGGGATGACCAGGCCGGCCGGGACAAACAGCTTGACCGGGCGGCCGTTGTTTTTAGTTTCCGGCAGGCCCCAGGCGGTGCGCGGCCGGTAATAGTTATCCGGTAGCAGACCCAGGTGGTATTTGCGGGCGGCGGCGGCGTCGATGCCGCGGGTTTGCAGCCAGGCCAGGGTGGCCTGGTCGGCCATCAGATTTTTATGGGCCGCGGCGGCCAGGTCGGTGGCCCGTTTTTGCCAGGCGGCGGCATCGACGCCGGCCGGGTGGTCGACCTGGGCCGGTGTGAATGACTTTTGCGGCCTGGCCTTTGGCCGGGCGGCCGGGGTGGCGTAGCTGTCGCCGGCGGGCTTGTCCAGTTCCTTGCAGGCCTGCTTGTAGGACAGGCCGCGGAATTCGCGCAGAAACTGGATGGCGTCGCCGCCTTTGCCGCAGCCGTTGCCTGGCTGCCTGCACCAGAAACTACCTTCGCCGTTGTTATCCTCTGGCCAGATGCGAAAACGATCATTTCCGCCGCAGCCGGGGCACGGTCCGGCGAATTCGCCGCCTTTGTTCGACGATACTTTTTGAATGGACAAGCCAAAGTGAGAATATAAATCCAAAATATTTGGCATAAGAGACCTTTCAGGGACGATAAGGGACGATTAAGGGACGGTTAAAAGTCAATCGTCCCTGGCCTATGTATTTAAATTCTTTCATCTTTTTTATTTTAAGGGACCGAATAGACCTTTTTTTGGTAAACTTTAAAAAAAAATAAAAAATAATAATAATGGGGAAAAATAGTAAAATTGATGTAATCGTCCCTTGCTGTGGCTGTATTTTGGCATAAATATTTAAAATTGTTCTAATATCGCCTAAAAGCGGATCGTCCCTTAAACCGTCCCTTATTCTTCGAAAATGCCGGGGTCTTCGATTATCAAAGACAATCCAGAATAGTGATAAATCCCATTGATTTTGATTTTTTCGAACTTTTTGGCCATCATGGTGCCGAATGTTTTTTGCTTTGGCGGTTTGTTGCTGATATTTTTGGCCCACCAGGCGCTGAAAATCGAATGCAGTTTGGTGGCGCCTTCGCGGCCTTCTTCCTCGATGCTGCAACATTCGTCTAAAAAATCGGCTAGCAAGTCTTCTTCTCGCTGATACATGCGGTTTGCTTCTTTGATTGCAAACGGAAGGGCTAGGCCTTGCTGCTGCCACTTTAAACAGCCTTCGACCAGCCAGGCCAAAATGCCGGGCAATTCGGCGTCTAATTTATCCGGCAGGGTTTTGTCTTCTGGTTTGACGGTGTCCGACGGTTCCAAGTCGTTTGAAAATGAGATTGTGAAAGGTATCAGGACCATTCGCCGCCAAAATGCAAAATCATCGCTGGGGGCGTGGGGCCGGTGGTTGGTTAACAAAATCAGGGTGTGAGTGGGTTTGAATGTTGTAGGGTATTTATCATGCGGGTTTCGGCCGGTCAGTTCGTCGCCGCCGGTCAGCCATTTGACTCGGGCGCTTGAAAATTTCCGGTGTTCGTCCGTTTCCGATGCGAATGCAATCCGCAGGCCGCGCAGGGCCATGATGTCGGGGCTGGGTCCAGATGCGCTTTTATATTTGCCCTGGTCGAGTAGCATCTCGGCCGGGATCGGCCCGGCCAGGTCGCCCAGGACCTGGGATACCTTATCGACAATCAGGCTTTTACCGTTCCGACCGCGGCCGGAAAATACCGTCATAATGTCTTCGGTTCGTTTGCCGACGATTGAGGCGCCGAAAAGGCGCTGGACAAAGTCGACGACCTCCTGGTCGCCGGCGAAAATATCAAGCAGGGTTTTTTCCCATAGTTTGCGGGGTGCGTCGATGCCTTCCCAAGCCACTGGACTGGATTTCAATAGATAATCATTCGGCCGGCCGTCCTGAATTTCGCCGGTTTCCAGGTCGATGACGCCGTTTTCACAAGCAAGTAGCCAGGGGCAGCTGTCTATTTCGTCCCCCAGGATGGCCATAGGATCAGCAATGCTGTTGGCGAATTTTAGACAATTGGTCCGGCCGCGGACCGACCGCAGCCGGCTGACTCGTTTTAAAATATTGCTTTGTTTCTTTTTTAAGTCTTTGACCAGGCCTTCATTGTCAGGGTTGCCGGCTAGGTCGGTGATTCGATTACAAAGGCTTGAATATTCGTTTAAATAGACATCGACCACCTTTTCGCAGGCTGCCAGGCTTTTCTGCAATAGGTCACGCGTCCAGTGGTGGCCGTCCCATTGCAGCCATTCTTCGGCGCTGGCGTTATATACAAAATCGCCGCGGTTGACCTCCACATATAGCGTGCCATCGCCTAATTCGTTGGAATTGAGGCATTCAAAAATGAATTTACTTTTTATCTGGCCGTTGTTTTCAGACATAAAAAAAATTTCCGTTTTCCGTTCCGAAATAAAATTTCACTGGACGCGTCTATCGGGCTGCCGGAAACCGCAGAGAGTGGGGGTCCAGGAAGGACCCGCGGCAGCCGGTTAATTGCGCCTGTCTAATTGGACCTTTGGCCGGTTTTACGTTGAAAAAGGGGGCGGGGCGGGGCGGCCGGAATTTTAATGATGCCTGTGCTTTGATGGGCTGTCTGTTCTGTTTCATCTGTCGGGGCTCCTATGGTGTTAATAGAAAAAGGAATTCTGTCTATTTTATGCTAACCAGGGGCTTTTGGTCCGGTATTTGACGGCCTTTTTGTGTTTGAAAAACCATTGCATTATTTTGCGGCGCTCGTAGTCGGTCCATCCCATGGCGGCCTGGTCGGGTGTTATGGCATTGTGGGCGGTGGCATCCAGTGGATGATACCAGCACGGTGTTACGCGCACGCCGTGGCTGTCGATCCAGTTGCAGCGGGCCCAGGCTTCGGCAGGATCGGTGCCAAAGCCCAGCAAGGCCATGGACCTGATAGACCGCTTTGCAATGCCGGCCCGGCGCAGGCTGTCATATGCGGTTGCCCAGCTTTCGCTGTGGGCCATGCAGTCCAGGGCCAGGCGCACAATGGGCCGTTTTATCTCTGCAATGCGTTTGGCGTGGTAGTCGGTAAGCAGGCGGGCATCTAAGCCCTGGTTGAAGTCGGCCCAGCCGTGGACTTTTAAACGGTCGATGACCTTGTCGAAGTGGGCCTGGCTGGCGGCCAGCAAGTTGTTGTCAATCAGGATGGGCCGGTCGGGCCAGTCTTCCAGTTCAATCAGCCGGCCTTCGGCCTTTGGCACGGCACACCAGGGGCAAGCCCTAATGCAGCCGGTTGTGGTTTTGGTGGCCAGGGGGTTGACCAGCTGTAAAACGCCGGGGTAATAGGTGCCGGTTTTAACCTGGACCCAGGGCATGGCATCAAACGGGCCCTGGTGTTTGGTCAACTCGACCGCGGGCCCGCCGATTGCAACCTGGTCCCATAAAATCGACCGCTGGCGCACCCAGGCCTTTATTTTCGGAATTTCCCAGGTAAAGGGCGCCGATATGTACAGGGTGCGGTTTTCAATCCAGTATGTGAAGGTTTTTGGCCAGTCGATCATGGGTTGACGGCCTCTACCAGTTTTTGGTGTTCGATCAGGACGTTGGCCATATAAAGGACGGCGCAGTTTTTCATTGTGCAATTGCGGTTATCGGTGGCCGTGCATATGGGGCCTTCGGGGTGCGACTGGCGCCACCAGGGACAGCCGGCGGATACCTGGTTGAAAACTTCATAAAGTGACATGGGTTTGCCCAGGACCGGCCGGTCGGGCTGGCGGTAGCCGGGCGGGTGCATTTCACACGGCCAGGCGGCCGGCTGCCGGCGGGCAGGTGGCTGCAAATAGGTGGCCAGGTCCTGGCCATTAAAACCGATTTCGGCGCCGGCCAGGTCACGGACTTCCAGGCCTTTGACATCGACGGTCAATTCGGGGCCGGCCTGGCCGCGGGTCAATTTCAGATACTTGATTAAATCATTGATGGGAATGCGCATTTTGGGGCCTTTCTTTGAACATGCGGTTGTACAGCCAGGCCGGCATAATGACGTGGCCGGGGCTAAAGTCGACCAGGTCGCGGCGCAGGCTGTAAGGTTTGCCCTTGATCTTAACTTTTATGATGTCCTCGTCAGTGGTCAAAATATCGTCCAGGGGCACGGAAACCACCTTGGTATATGGCCGGCGGTTCATTTTATCAGCGAACATAAAGTTTCATCGGCCGGGGCCTGGGGCCGGATGATCGGCGGGGCCAGTTCTTTGGCGGCCGGCGGGTCGTCGTCCAGGGGCTGGCCGGCCTGGCAAACCTGGGCTTGCAGGTCGGTGATTTTGCCGGCGGTCAGCACGGCGCAAAGCGCAAAGCCGGCCAGAAAGCCAAAGAATGCGGCCAGGTACATAAAACCGATGTCAGCTAACATGCTTTTAATCCTTTCTGATATTGGTGGCGGTTATCGGCTGCGGCGGCGGGCCCGGCGTTTCAGGTCGGCCCGGCGGTTTTTCTTAAAGGCGCCGTTTCGGCTGCGGCCGTTGGTTGTTCTGTAAAAGGTGCCGCAGTGGATGCCGCGGGCATCGATCATGGGGCCGGCATCGGCGGCCGGGCCTTCATTGCTCAACATGAATTTTAATAAACTAGCCAGGTTGTGCATGGCGGCCTTTCTGTGCCCTGATTCCCCGCCGGCCGACTCAAGCCGGCGGGTACTGTAACCCGGCAGGGCTCCGGGTAGGAGGTGGAACGAATGACAGAAATGGGCCCGTTATTGGCGCCACGGTGCCCTGGGCGCAATTGGTTTTCAGGATTTGAATTTGAAGTTTGACAGGATCACGGCCAGGCCGAAAAGGATGGCGCCGGAAAGCACGTTCCAGGGCCATATGTGGGCCGGGGCGTCGCTGCCGGCCAGGGCCATGCCGATAATGAACAAAAAACCGACTAAATACTGCATGGGTCAAGCCTTCCTTTTCTGACCAGTTCGCGGACCTTCCAGAACCAGGTGTGTGATTTTTCAAACAGGCGGCAGATTTCGACCTGTCGCAACAGCTTTTTTTCATATATCTGATAGGCGCAGGCATAGCGCAGCTTGACGGTGTGGGGGTTGCGGTCATGTAAAAAACACTGGTGGGCGATTTTTTTGGCGGCGCAAAATTTGGCCATGTATGCCAGGGCCTGGCCCTTTCTTTTTTTGAGCGATGGGACCTTGTCGGCTTCGGCCAGACGGAAATCGATTCTGTATGATTCGATATAATGCTGCACGCCGCCGGTTGTGGAATTGATTAAAAGGGCGATTTGCTTGGCGGCCAGGCCATGCTGGTCGTGCAAGGTGCGTATTATCTGCTGCCGGGCCCTGGCGTATTTTTTGCCGCTGGCCCGGCGGCGCATCTGGATGGCGTCGACCATGTTGGCGCTGCATATGTCCTGGATCAGCTGCTCGATTTTCATATCGGGATTATCGGACGGTGGCGGGATGTGTGCCGGGCGGGCGGCGGGATCGGCAGCGATGGCCGCGGCATATGCCAGGCGGGATTTGCAAGCTGTACAGGCCGGGCCGCTTTTGTCGTAGTCTTTCAGCTTACACGCTAAACAGGGGTTTTGCATGGGGCGCACTCCTTTCAAGCGGCTTGATTTTCCAGCCGGGCCCTGGTGGCCAGATTGTCCAGAAAACGGTTAGCATCGTCGCGTTTGACGCCTTCGATTTCATCGGCGGCCAATTCAATGCCGGCCATAACGCCGATCATCAACAGTTCGGTCTTGCTGCTTTTGGCCATGCTGCGGGCCATGTCGGCCTTGGCTAAAATCCGGTTTAAGCGTTTTAAAACGGCTTTTTCATCCATGGGCGTTTTACCTTTTTAAGATCAGGTCACAGTAGGCTTTCAATTTGGTGCAAACGTCGATTACATCGTCCAGTTCGCTGGCGCACTTGCTGGCCTCGCGGGCGGTCATGTTTTCACCGCCGGGGCTGGATGGGTGAAGGGCATCGGACACAGCGGCCAGGGCTTCGGATGTTTCTTTCATCAAGCCAGCGGCCTGGTTGACCAAGGGCCGGGGGCTGGTGGGTATGTCTGCGGGTTCGGGCAGGTCAAGGGCGGTGCGGTTGAATAAGGCCTCTATGCGGTCTAAGGCGGCCAGGTCGCCGGTGCGGCGCATGATCAGGATTGCGGTTTGCAGACCCAGCTTGTAGCCGTCCTGGCGGTTAAGTTCGTTCCGCAGGGTGGATTCGGCCTTGTTTATATCGTCCGCCAGGGCTTTCATGGGGTATCGCTTGGCGGCGCTGTCCAGCAAATCATAAATTTCATCCATCATAAGAAAAAAACCTTTCGATTCTTATATGCTTAAACGTGAAAATATTTTACACTTTCACCAGCTTTCAACTTCGCCTTTCCAGTCGGTGACCGGGTCGACTGGTTTGGTTTCCGGTAGCAGGCAGTTGACCTGGGTGGCCAATTCGTCAAGGCGCTGGTTGACATCTCGGCGTACTGATTCGATGGTCATGGCCACTATTTTCAACTGGTCTTCTGACATGCAGCACCTTTTTTAGTGGGCGGGAAAAGTTCCGCCAGTTCCAAGCCCAGGGCCTTTGCAATGGCACTTTGGACTTTAACAGTGACTGGACCAGCATGGCGTTGGCCGCTCAATGTCATAGTGATAATAGCCGGTGTAAAATTAAGGCTTGACCGTTTTAGGCCATTGAGTGCGACAAGGGCTTGGCGGATTTCAGGAAGCTGATATCCAATTTTTTTTAGGCAGTTGAGGGCTAAACGGTTTCGATTAGATTTTTTCACTTGTAAACTTTTTACCGTCATGCTAAGGCTTTCTTCTTAGAAGTGTTAATTTTTTATACTAATTTATTCACACTTACTAAGATAGTGAAAAAATTTCACGATGTCAACACAAAAATTTATAAAAAGCGAATTGGATATGATTTTATTGCGGTTGAAACAGGCGGCAGGGGTGAGCAAAGAAGGCGACCTGGCCAAAGTTTTGGGCATAAGTCGGTCGAATTATTCAAATCGTAAAAAACGAAACACATTACAGCCTTTAATCGTCAACTGGGCCGTTGAAAATGATATCGATTTAAATTGGTTATTATACGGGTCCGGTGACACGATAACCACAAGCCAGCCAGAACCAGACACAAGTGATATTCCCACTGAGCAGAACCAGGACATACGAAAGGAGGTTGAAAACCGGAATCACTTATTGGAGCTAATAAAGGCTCAAAAAATCACGATTGAAACATTGAAGGATAGAGTTGATGACCTAAAGAAACAACTGGATGAAACCCAGGCTGCTAAAGAGGATGTTGGTGGCCTGGCAAAGCGTCAAAGGCGCCGTTAAGAGTAAGGTATATATCAACTTTGGGGGGGAGAACATCCAGGATAGAAAGACGTGACATTTCTTTGTTCGATTGGGTCTATGGACAAGAAAAACATTAAACCACCAGATCAGTAATAGCATCAACTAGGGGCCTGCTATTATAATAGGAATTGATTAAAATGGATGTTTACCAGCAATTGTTTGAATCCCAACAAACAACCATCGAAGCGTTACAGGCCCGTATCGATGAATTGCGCCGCGAACTTGCAAATCGAAGAGGCCCCGTAGCAGACAGGCGGGCAACAGCACGCCGGTCTGGCAAAATCGTCGATTTTTTGCAGGTAGTGGCTGCAAAAAAGGGCCCCCTGGCATTTGTAACACTTCAAGCAACTGGTCGGCGGGTGGGTGACTATGTCGTGGAAAAGGTTGCCTGTTCGCCTAATTTTTCAATCACGGAATTACCCGTTGGCTCCGGCGCAGAATTTCTTCTCAGGGATGTCCCAGCGGCTGCCGATGTCCGCAAGCTGATTGAAGCGGCTGAATCTGCATTAAACAAAAAACAGATTCGGACGCTGACATATGAAAGCTGTACAAACGGACGGCGCGAAAAACGGCAGGCCACATATATCCCAGGAGAATCCGGCCGGTTTTATATTCGGGTATCACCAGCATTAAACTAAATAATAATATTTACAGATATTGCCCGGCCGGTTGTTTGGTGGCCGGGCATTTTCTTTTGGAGAAAACAATTATGCTAAAAAACAAATTTATCTATCTGCTTATCATTGTAATGCTTTTAATCAGCGTGTTTAACATTTCTTGTTCTAGTGATTTTAAATATACAAAGCCTGCAAGCAGTCCACAAATAGAAAGCGAATTGAAAATAGATAAATCAATAGATCAGATATATCAGGAAATAAGCCAGAATTTTAAAAACCCGCCTTTTACGATTAATAACTTCGATAAAAACAGAAGCATTATAGAAATTACATATACTGGGGATCCGGAAAAATATGTGAATTGTGGTGTTATTAACTCCAATTATAAAAATTTTGGAGGAAACGGAACTTTCAACATTTCCGCTGCCGCAGCAAAACAAGATTATAAATATATGGGCGGTGTGGAAGGCCTTGTCACTGTTAGCAGATATATGGAACTAACAGGCAAGGTTAATGCTACTCTGACAAATATCAACGAATCACAAACACAAGTAAAAATAAAAAGTCAATACATTTTAGAAGTAGATAGCCTCGAAGCTTCTTTGCATCCACCGCCACGAAAATACAGAAACAAGATTACTTTAGAACTTGGTCAAATAGTTGAGATACCGGAAATAAAAATTTTTTGTGTTCCTACTGGGAAACTAGAAAAAGATATTCTTCTTTTACTTAATTAATCAATAGGTGTAGTCATGGCCGTCAGGCAGCTAAAGGATGGGCGCTGGATTGTTTATTATAAGGTCCGAGATGAAAAAACCGGGAAGCTGAAATATCCCAGGGAATATTTCGGCCGCGGGCCCCAGGCGAAGGCTGCGGCCCAAAAGCGCAATGACGAACTGGGGCTGAAAAAACCGGGCACGGCCAGGCTGGCCGGGCCGTCTTTTGTGGACCTGGCCAAAGCGTACAGCCAGGCGGGCCAGTTCAATAAAAACAGCCTAAAACATCTAAAAATCAGGCTGGCGGCCAATATTCTGCCGGCCCTGGGAAACAAAGATGCAGCACGCATCGGCCAGGTCGACCTGGACCGATATGTCCAGGCCCGGCGGGGAGCTGGGCGCAAATATTCGACAATCCGCCGGGAAATAACAGACATAAAAGCCATTTTAAACTGGGCGGCCAAATTTGACCCGCCCTTGATACCCAGCAATCCGGTGGCCAGCTATAAGGCACCCATGGCCGATGACGCGGTGATCATGCCGCCCACGCCGGCCGAAATTGCGGCCATTTTAAAGCACGCCAAACCGCATTTGCTGCGGGTGATCTGGATGGCCTATTTTACCGGCCAAAGGGTCGGGGCAGTGGAACTGTTCGCGGTGCCCTGGCCGGCGGTCAACTGGGATAGTGAAAACATCCAGGTGCTATCGGCTGCCAAAGGTAAATACAAAATCCGCAAGCCGCGCTGGATTCCGCTTCATCCTGATTTTATCGACAAATTAAACTGTTGGTATGAAGACGACCTGGCCGCCGGCTGGCAGCATGGCACAATCGTGCATTATTACGGCCGGACGATTAAATCGATAAAAAAAACCTGGAAACAGTGTTTGACCGACGCCGGGATCGTCCGGCGGATCAGGCCCTATGATTTGCGGCATCAGTTTGTCACGGCGGCGCTTGAAAGGGGTGTGGATGTCAAGGCCCTGGCCAATGTGGTCGGATCAAATCCTGAAACCTTGCGGAAACATTACCAGCATGTGACCAGGGCCCTGGAAAGGCAGACCGTGGAGGCTATCGACACGGATCTGTTAACAAGCCAATCAGATTTAAGTAGTTTGTAGATTCAGCTATTTAATTTATGTACTATCAAAAACTCTTGATCGCTATAACTATTCAAGACTTTATACTGTGTATACCATTTTCGGTTTGGAACTTTTCTTTGTATACGTTGCGCTCGGCACCTCGATAGGCTAATTTCGTTTAGCCCAACTTCTTTCATTATTTTCAAGTATTTTTCTAACTGCCACTCTGGATCGGAAAAACCAACAAGCTGTACCAACAAAGTATCTTTATTCATCAGGTTTTTAATTGAATTGAAAGAAAATTTTAAATTTTTGAAATAATTTATTAGTCCTTTTTGTAATCTGTTTCCAAGGGTGTAATAAGATAAACCATTTCCATCTGGTGTATTTATAATCCAATAGGGGGCGGGCGTTTCTTTTCTCCCATTAACCTGCCACCTATGATACAAAACGTGTACACCTGGATAAGGAGGTGAAGTTAATATCAATTTCGCAGGTATCCAATTTTTTATCACACGAAGGTCTTTCTCTATCCCAAGTATCGGACGTGTTAGTATTTTTCTGCGTCTTTGTATTTCTGATGGTGGAACATCTAAATTTTTTTTAATTCTCATTTTTAGGTCGAACATACCTTCTATCATTAGGTAGAGGTTCTCTTTGAAATGCTTTATGAACTCATCTTTCGTTTTAGCTTTAGTTTTACTATCTAATGCCCATTGGGCAGTTGACAAAAGATTGCATTTAAGAAAATTTTTTTGACGATCAACCCAAAAACATCTATCAATATTATGAATTAGGAATCCAATTGTTTTTCTTATCCACCATGGAAGGTACTTCGTGTAAGGAGACCAAAAATCAGATAATCTATGTTTTTTGTGTAGATTAACTCTGTTGGATAAATTATCAGCCCAAATCGTTATTTGATCTATTTCTTTATCTGTGAGCGGAGTCGTCTTAACAGAACTTAGAAATGATGCAATCGGGTTTATATCGACACCAAAAAATCTGCGCCCACTACAAATAGATTCAACAGCTGTTGTACCACCACCTAAAAAAGGGTCAATTACAATATCTCCCTTTTCTGTAAATTGTGAAATTACGGTCTTAGCAAAATCAGGATGAAATCTTGCAGGATACTTGTAAAAGGTATGAGTACAACCCGTTACCGGCGAATTCAAATGAAGTGATGTTTGTATTTTCTTTTTTGTACCATCCAAGCTGTTTTTCGATTCAGTGGTTTTTTTTATTTTACTCATTATAGCTTTATCCCTTCATTTGAAGTTCGAAATCTGCTTAAATTGCCCCAGTCATTATATCGAAATCCCACCAAGTTCTCTAATAATTGGCAACACAAAAGGGGATATTGCTTTTGTAACCTCGAAAACAATTTGAGCTATACTTTCACCATCACCGTTATCTTTAATATCATTTTTTTTATCTCTTTTTTCCTCCTCGTTGAGTAGAGCTAGTGATACGAGTGCTAAACCATATTTGAACTGTAGTTTTAAAAGTTCGGCATCTGTATTTGACGTTTTTTGTTCATTTTTCAAATACACGTTGTCAACATTGCACATAAAATAGTATCCACCTTCACCTTGCCGAAGTGCTATTCCTGATTCACGGTCAAATCCATACCGATCCCAGCCATCCTCGTTAACTTCATAAACCTCAGGTATTCCGAGTCCATTTGGTCGCTGTTCAGTTCCGTCACCAGGCTTTACCGGGCGCTTTCTTTTTCCTTTGGAGGGTTTTCCATTTTTCTTCGCGATACCTGCAACATAGGCTTTAAATGGATTTAAAAATGGTTGAACTCGACTCGCATCCGTAACACTAACGAGGAATTCATACTCATCGCCCCTTTGGGCATTATCAGGTAGTTCAAGATTTAATGTTGCTGTACCTCGCCAAAGATTAACCACACCAGATGGATACTTTTCATCATTGCAATAAACATGTAATGTTCCCGGATCGGTGTCACGATTAAAGTAATTATCTTCTGCATCAGTTGCGAATTGAATCCTAAAACGTTGTTTTATATAGCAGTTTTTTACAAAATCCTTCTTTTTGCTCGCCTTTAATTCAAAATAAGTGGGGTATTTTTTCCCAACAAATTCGTCAGTACTACTTGCTTCATCCCGTTTGAAAGGATGACTTATTCTTACACCAGAGCTTAGAAGGCTTGCCAATGTCGGATTACTCTTAATTATCTTTTCAAGAACATTTTCTAATGGCGTGCAGGTTTCTAACCTCTCTTTTACTTCTTCGCGTCTGCGTCTTTCCTTAAGTTCTCTTAATCCTGCATGCTCACTAATTAAAATTTGCAACTGGTTTTCTACATCTTTTTTTAATTGCCCATTACGCAATCTGTCTCTACTTGCCATAAATAGTTTTTCGTCCGACCTTCTATCAAGAGCATCGCAGTTAACTTCAACTAATAATAAATTCGCCAAATTTAGCATTCCGACATTTTTCCGCCTAAAAAAATCTTTTTTCAAATGTCCATGGGTCTGTCCATTTTTAACAAAAATCACACCTTCTTCATTTCGGTAACGTTTTGCCTGCTCTTCCTTTTTAAATGCATAAATTCTTGTAGGAAATGTTTTACCATCAATATCAAAGGTGCTTGAACTCTTAAATTCCAACATTCCACGAGTATCTTCTTCCAATCTAACTGAAAGTCCTGATAATGTTGTCTCAAAAGATTGTGCAGACCAACCTTTCCTTCGGTCCCAAAGACGAATCGGCAATGCTAAACGCGGCAATAGACAGTTAAGTCTATTATACATATCTAAAGTGATAAGGGTTTTATAACGTGGTATTTGATATTCAATTATTTTTATGAATGTACCGTGTTCTATTTCGGCACCATTCGGTTCCGGATATTTTTGAGGAAATAGTGGTAAGGACCCTGCTTTAAACCTTGGAATTTTACCGTTCGGTGAAAGATAGGTGAAAATTGAACTTTTTTGACCCTCACGAGGGTCTTCTCTACGAACAACCGTGAAACACCAGTCATTTCTGGAGTTATCATTTTTTTCGTGTATCGCGATCTCTGGATGTCTCCGCGTGATCATCACTTGCATGCTTCTGTCACCGCAAAATAGAAAAACACCGGTTCCCCCCATATTGAACTTCCCTTGAACGAATGGAATGCGTAATTTATTAGTATCGTTCAAAAGTTGTGGCATGGGCCATATAAGCGCCAAGTTTTCAAGAATATTAACCGAGCAAGTCGATTTAACCACAGAATGAGCAGGGAATTGTCATGTGTGAGAATG